>Ga0256407_10000137_pt1 | contig 183089 bp, 138 predicted proteins | sample RumenRJG_04DNA_FD_193489 | JGI IMG/M metagenome (GOLD analysis project Ga0256407, IMG submission 193489) | Bovine rumen microbial communities from Lethbridge, Alberta, Canada - RJG_04 | ecosystem: Host-associated > Mammals > Digestive system > Stomach > Rumen | place: Canada: Alberta... | reverse complement strand
AATAGCCAAAGATTTATAACAAATTGATTGCTAATGTGTTAGAAATTTTGTATCTTTGATATGGTAAAAAGAATTCCCCCAATCGCCCTGGAAAAGCAAAAATTGGAGGAATCGAACATAAAGTTACGATGTCAAAGATACAGAATTTTGCTGAGATTACTCCAAATCTCCCGTTCTCGGAGTTCAATTTTTATGAACTTTACCGGGCGACGTTTGAAAACAGTGAACTGGGCAGGATGAAGAAGATTCTCCCGCTGCGCGAGATGGCAGAGAGCTTCGGGCTTGTGAGAAAAAGCATGACTCCGAAACGTGGACGGAAGTCCTACTTCACCCCGGAAGGGAAGGTGGCGCTGATGTTCTTGAAGATGAAGACGCAGATGCGCTTCCCGAAGTTGATGGAAGAGTTGAACGGGAACATCCACTACCAGTTGTTCTGTGACATCCTCATAGATCCGGTCCATCCGCTGACGAACTACAAACTGTTGGACGACATTGCGGCGGAGTTGGCCGGGAAGCTGAAGATCCAGGAATTGCAGAACCTTCTGGCGGAGGCTTGGAAGCCTTACATGAAGAATCTGGATACGATGTTCACGGATGCGACCTGCTATGAGAGCGAGATGCGTTATCCGACTGACCAGAAACTGCTCTGGGAGTGCGTAGAGAAGGGATATGACCTGATGTGCAAGGCGAGCCGCCAGCTGGGAATCCATCGTCCGAGGACGAAGTTCCTGAATGTTGAGAAGGCGAACCTGGCGTACCGGAAACAGCGGAAGCACAATAAGGCTCAGACAAGAAAGATAACCCGCCGCTTGCTGGACCTGCTAGGCAAGATACTGAGGGAGATGCGAAAGATGGAACGTGAACACCAGGATATCAAGCTATTCACGGATAGGGAGAAACAGACGATAGACATCATCACGAAAGTGTATCGTCAGCAGTGCAACCACTTCCAGAGCGGAGATGCCCGCGAGAGCATCCCGAACCGGATAGTGAGCGTGAGCAAGCCGTATGTGAGACCGATTGTCCGCGGCAAGGAAGCGAAGAACGTGGAGTTCGGAGCCAAATGCAACAACATCTTGGTAGATGGGATATCCTTCATTGAGAAGTTGTCGTTCAATGCCTTCAACGAAGGAACCAGACTTGAGCACTGTATCAAGATGCACAAGCGCTTGTTCGGGGAGGATGTGAAAAAGGTTGGTGGAGATACGAGCTATGCCGGCACGGCAAACCGAGACCTCTGCAAGGAGCTGAAAATCCAGACCTCTTTCGTAAAGAGAGGGAAGCCTTTCAAGGAGGCGAATGCGAAAGACTTTGTGAGACAGGAACTTGCGAGGGTTAGAGCGACAGCGATGGAAGGATCATTCGGGACGCAGAAAGAGCATTACGCGATGCGCCGAATCAAGGCCAGGAGGAAGGAGACGGAGATCCTGTACATCTTCTTCGGCATCCACACGGCGAATGCGGTGCAGCTGGCGGAGCGGTTGATGGAGCGACAACAGGCGGAGGCCGCATAGTTGAGCCTCTCAAACGGTTCCGAAACGGAGTTCTCACAGGAGGACTCCAGGGTGAAAGTGGAAAAACAACGCGAAATCCGGGCGATGGAGCCCGGACTCGGCGACCAAACAGTATAAAACGACGAGTTTGATGCGTCAGCAACAAGGGATGGCTCCCGCACGACTCAAATAAAAAACATTAAACGACAATCCCTAGCTAACCAAGAAACACCTAGTTTAAAACCAAAACGTTATATCATATTTTATACGAAATTGCCTCCTACAAAACTGTAGAAGGCATTTGGCGGAGGGGACGAGATTCGAACTCGTGGTACAGAATAACCCGTACGGCAGTTTAGCAAACTGCTGGTTTCAGCCACTCACCCACCCCTCCGGGCTTAAAGCGTTTGAAACTCCGTCATTACGGACGGGAATGCAAAGATACGAAAAAAATCAGAGTTAGCAAGCGGTTCCAAAAAAAATGCAGTCGGGGTTCACACCTGGACTGCATTTTTTGGTTAAACCGAAATAACGATAACCTAATAACCAACTTTTCCTTAGTCGGTTGCAAAATAAGGGTATAAAACCCGAAATTTTCACACAATTTACGTCATTTTACGGACATTTTGCGCAGAATAAGTTAAAGTTTGGCACAAATACCATTCTTTAACTTAATAATTTCCTGCTCCGGCAAGCCGGTAATCTCGCATATCTCCTCAAGAGAATAACTTTTCTGAAGCATTTTAAGGGCAGTATCAGATTTAGCTTTAGACATTCCGTCCACGACGCCGTCCTCATAATACGCCTGACCAATATCCAGTCTTTCTTCTTCTGTTACCATGCCACGAAAATATTTTAGTTTTTCTTCGTCCAGTAAGTCGGTCATTCTAGAAGCCTCTGCGACAACAGAGTAACGCTCCCCCATGTCTTCCGGCTTACCCGCAAAGGTACTCATATTTTTCAGAATAAAAAACCAGCTCTCAACCGGATCAAGTCCATCTATATCAACCTTCTTCAAGCGCGGTAACTCACAGAGGAAAAGCGAAAGGTGCTGGCCACTTTAGGATAAGATTTTTATGATTTAGCCGGAAAACCGGCTAGAAAAAAACTGTTTTGACGATTATTTCGTATCTTTGTAGTGTATCCTTCGTGGATACAAGACATATGTAATTTAGCATTTGCTATTTGTTCGGTTGCCCTGAAACGTAGGAAATTTCAATGCAACATGCCGGATGAGTCGCGAGTGTCTGCGCTTTGGCGTGGACTCGACTTGTCCAGTGTTGCGGCATCCTACGGCCCAGGGCATGGATTAGAAAAGTCCATGCCTTTTTTTTGTGCCGTAAGGTGCCGCTTTCCGGATAAGTCGCAAGTGCCGTAAGAGCGCAGCTTATGGCCAAAAACAGCAATCTTGGCGCCGCAAAGGCTGCCAAGAACGACGAGTTTTACACCCAGTACGCCGACATTCAGAAGGAAGTGAACGCATACCTGGAGTACAACCCGGACACCTTCCGTGACAAGACGGTCCTATTGCCCTGTGACGACCCCGAGTGGTCCAACTTCACCCGCTTCTTCGCCCAAAACTTTGAGCGGCTTGGGTTGAAGCGGCTCATCAGCACGTCGTATGCAGTGGAGAGCAAGAAGTACAAGGACTACGAGCCAACCCTCTTCGAGACGGAGAGCCCCCTGTTCGACATGGACAAGACCCGCATCAAAGGCAAAATCTTTGAGCTCACCCGCGACACCAACAGCAGCGGCCGCATTGACATCGACGACCTGGAATGGCACTACCTGGAGGGCGACGGAGATTTCCGCAGCCCGGAGGTCTGCGCATTGAGGGATCAGGCCGATATCATCGTCACCAACCCGCCTTTCTCCTTGTTTAGAGAGTTTATTCATTGGATTACTTGCGCAGGAAAACAATTCCTTATTATCGGAAGCCAAGGGGCTGTAGGATACAAAGAGGTCTTTCCTCTAGTCAAAGATAATCTCATTTGGCTTGGCGCAACCGGCTTTGCTTCTGATATGGTATTCGGCGTTCCTAAGGATGCCGATGTTGACCCAAAGGATCGGGCAAAGGCAGCACGTTTAGGTTATGTTGGAAACTATACGAGACTTGGTAATTCTTGCTGGTTCACCAATTTGGATCACGGCCGGCGTCACGAGCCATTGAAGCTAATGACGATGCAAGACAACATAAGATATAGCAGACATAAAGATCTCGTGGCAAAAGGCGCTTACGAGCGGTACTTTCATTATGGATTCATAGATGTTCCCTATACTGATGCAATTCCGTCTGACTACAATGGGGAGATGGGTGTTCCGATCACTTATTTAGCTAAGCATTGTCCAGAACAGTTTGATATACTTGGAATAAGTACCTTTTTTGCAACAGCTAAACCAGAAGGACTGCCTAAATCGAAGCAAGGCGGGCCACAGTTTTATGTGTTTAGGGATGGAGAGTACGTGAGAATGTATAACCGTATTATTATCCGCAAAAAACAATGAACAAGACAGGCAGGCATTAATAAGCATTAGAATATGATAGCACGACTTGTAACCGACTGGACCATCGGCGATATCTGCAAGGGGTTCCAGTACAATGAATACGAAGGCAAAGGCCTGTATGGCCTTTCGGGGCGGCTCACCATCCAGCCGGAGTTTCAACGGCATTACCTTTATGCCGAGAACGGAGGCAAAAAGGAAGTGGATGTGGTGCAGAGCGTCCGGAACGGGTATCCCCTCGGCCTTATCTACTTCTCAAAAGTAGGAGAAGACCGGTACGAAGTGCTGGACGGCCAGCAGAGGATCACCTCCCTCGGCCGATTCCTCACGGAGAAATTCGCCTGGATTGATGCCGACGGTCGGCCGTGGTATTTTTCGGCCCTCAACCCCGACGAGCAGGAGAAGTTTCTGAACACGAAACTCCTTATCTACGTCTGTGAGGGAACAGAAAAGGAAATCAAGGACTGGTTCCGGACCATCAACATCGTGGGCATTCCGCTGAACAACCAGGAAACCCTCAACGCCGTGTACTCCGGCCCATTCATCACCAAGGCCAAGGAAGAATTCTCCAACTCCAACAATACCAACATCAACAAATGGAACTGTTTCATTCCCGGCACAGCCAAGCGGCAGGACTTTCTGGCTGCAGCCCTGGACTGGGTAAGCAAAGGGCATGTGGAGGAATATATGTCTTCTCACCGCAACGATACCGACATTACGGAACTCAAAGCCTATTTCACCTCTGTAATCGACTGGATTACCTCCGTATTTGATATGACGCCGGAGAAAGAGATGTGCGGGCTGCACTGGGGCGAACTCTACGAGCGCTTTCACAAGACAGCCTATAATCCGGAGGAGGTGGCCGACAAAGTGCGCGAGCTTTACGAAAGCTTCTATGTGAAGGAGAAAAAAGGCATCTATGAATACATCCTGGACGGCTGCCAGAACACGAAACTCCTCAACGTCCGCGTATTTGACGAACCCACCAAAAAGGCCGTATACGCCCGGCAAACCCTCATCGCCAGGGAAAAAGGCGAATCCAACTGCCCGCTATGCGCTGTTGGCCACGACGCCAACCACAGCAAGATCTGGGATTTGAAGGATATGGATGCCGATCACGTCACGGCCTGGTCTAAGGGCGGTGCTACAGACATTGAGAACTGCCAGATGCTTTGCAAGACACACAACCGGGCTAAGGGCAACCGGTAAAATCAAAAGCAAAAACAGGCGGGACCCTGAGACCCCGCCTGATTCTTACAGATTCGTAAACTCCACCTTGAACAGCCAGGAAGGCTCGCCGGTGTCGCAGTCGCAGCCAATCCAGATACAGTTATTCTTGTGGTCTACGCACACGGCCTCGGGATTCCAGTTGGCGAAGTCGCCCACATAGTAGGTCTGGAGCAGTTTGTCGGCGTTTCCAGTGAAGAGGTACAGCGTGTAACCCAGGTACTGCGGCTTGTCCTTGTTGGAATTGGAGTCCAGCACCCACAGGTAGTCGCTCACCGGGTCATAGCACAGGTCTCCCACCTCGGAAATGGTAGAAGTAACATCGCGCAGGCTCTTCTTCGACAACTGCGTGCCGTCCAGCGTGTACTCGAACAGACGGGCACCCGTCTGCGTGCCAAAGTACAGGTTACCCTTGTGCCAGGCAATACCCTCGACACCCGAGTTACCCATAGACTCAGCCCCCTCGACCACGAAGCCGATAGACTCGTGCGTATTGTAGTTCGGGGCGGCAATCTTATAGGCCGACTTAGATGTGCTCTCCAGACCGATATACAGGTCTCCGGTAGCAGGATCTATGGTGATACCCTCGAAGTCGGCTTCGTGATAGTACTGCTTCTGGAAAGTACCGTCAAAGTTGATCCTGAAGAGCGTTCCCTTGTCGTGAATACCCCACAGGAAGTCACCGTCCTTGCTCGGGCACAGGCCGGAGAGTTCCTCGACGCGGTCTACACCGGATCCCTTGCCTCCCAGCACGAACTTGGTGCTCTTTCCCATCACCGGCAGTTCCCGGGGCTTCTGGTCGTCCGGGCGCTCGTAGCGGCCGGGCGCGTCGGGGTTGCCGTCCATGGCATGCTTCACGGCATGGCGCAGGGTACCATCGGCATTGTCGTGCCGGTACTCCCAGATCATCACGCCCAGCATGTTACGGGATTTGGCAAACTCTACCTTGGCATTGATGGACTCGATGTCCTCATAGGAAGCGTACATGCGGCCCAGGGCATCTCCCAGGTACGGGACCTTGGCCACATCGTCCCAGATACGGTAGTTCACGCCCTTCACGTCGTATCCGTCACAGGTGCCGTTAAAGAAGATATCCTCCAGCTTGCTGTAGTCCACAGAGGAAGGATAGCGGTTCCCCACCGTCTGCTTGTAACCGTCTCCATGGCCATAGAAGGCCAGACCGAAGTTGAGCATCTGATAAGGAATGCCCAGCTTCCCGTGGAAGATATCGTCAATAGCCTCGGCGCAGCACCGGCTGTTCGTAATTTTACTGCGGTACAGCGAAGAGTTGTGGTACGGCGGATTACCCTGGTCGTAGGTCATGACGTTGATGTAGTCCACATAGGGCAGCACGCCCACATTGTCGGTGTACTTGCCGTTGTCGCAGGCCGCATAGGAAAGAACCTTGTCGGGCATGGCCTCACGCATCTCTCTAAACAGGGTCACATAGTTCTCCCAGTCGGCGGGAGAAGCCCCGTTCACGTGGTCTCCGTCCTTGGCCGCATAGGTAGGATACTCCCAGTCTATGTCAAAGCCGTCTACACCGTAGTCCTCGCAAATCTGGACGCACTCGGCCACAAAAGCGGCGCGCTTGTCCTTGTCGCGGGCCATCTGCGACCAGCCGTCGGCATTCCGTCCCCAGCCGCCCATCTGCAGCTTCACCTTGAGCTCCGGATACTGGGCCTTGTAGGCTACGAACTTCTTTACCAGCGGAATGGTCTTGGCGTCAATCTCCACTCCCACGCCGTTGTCCTTGTCACGGAAACGCACGTGTCCCACGTTAATGTGCGTGAAATTGCGCACCTCCTCTATGGACGGGAACAGAGATTCCTTGGTGTACTCCGTGTAATAGATTTCGATGATGGGAGTTTGGCCGATACGCGCCAGGCGCTCGGGATTGTTGACGATCTTATTCATGGGATCGTCGGGGTCGTCGGGCGTGGGCGGATTGGGGTTGTCGGGATTGAACGGATCCCCACCCGGAATCTCGCCACTTGAGGGCTTGGTATTCGGCGAAGGAACCACCATGCCCATCAGTTTGTCAGAGGTGCAGCCTCCCAGTACCCCCAGAAGGGTACTGAGAAGCGCAACCACTATTAGTCTCGACGTTTTCATATCGAAAAGATTATTCGGCGGCAGCTTCGGCTACGCAGCGGACGGAACCGCCACGGGCACGGACATTACCCTGATTACGGAAAGCGATGCCGTCGTCGGTGTAACCATAGAAGCCGTAACCATTGACAGTACCACTGTCCCAACGGCCGCTCCAAACGATGGTGCGGGTTCCGGCCTTCTTCTGTCCCTCTCCGGCATCATCCATATAACCAGCAAGAGGGAACACCTGACTTCCAACAGAGAAGATGCAATTGTCGGCGTCAAGAACGAAAGAATCGGTGCTGGCAGTCCACTTGGTACCGCTCCAGAAAGCGCAGCTCTTGTTACGGGCAGGCAGCATATAACCTACAGGGCAGGGATCGTAAAGAGCCTTGTCGGTCTCGCCCCACAGAGAGGCAGTGTCGGTTCCATCGGCAGCCCAGTCTCCCTTAGACTTGTACACATACACGGTAGGATTCTTGATCGCATCTTCCACAGACATAGGGCCTTCCTGTGAAGAGACAGTACCGGCAACCGTGATAGCACCTGCACCGGAAAGAACACCCAGACCCGGGAACGGATCTTTACGGCCCCATTCATACAGGAGACCAAAGGATTCAACCGTTGCCTTAGTGCCGGAAACTGCATCTTCCAATGCACCCAGGTTTCTGCTCATACTCTTCTTGACGGAATAGTTGGCATCATCCACAATAGCAATCTCCGTCTTCGGAATCCAGATGTGCCAGCTCCAGAGGATGACGCCGTCGGCATCCTTGGCGGCGATGAGAGCATTGCCGGGCTTCAGGGTTTCGGGTGTGGCGAAATAGATATAATTATCGTCGAAGTCCACGTCTTCAATCACACTGTTGACGGTCACGGTTTCCTGATTATTCCAGGTCTCCCACAGGATTTCGGCCTTCGCAACGGTACCCACGCTCTCATCGGAATTACCCTTCACGGCCTTGAACTTGTAGTCGCCAGGAGCAGATACGATGTAGCAGTTAGCAGAGCCGTCCTTGCTCAGATCCTTGGGACCGGGAACAAAACCATTCTGTCGGACATATAAGCTATGGATGTTCCTATCCGTACCCTTCTTGTAGAAAATAATACGACCGGTGCGATAATCCTTACCGGTATTGGGAGCAACGGTAAAGGTAATGGTGTGAGCATTCATAGCCTTTGTCTCCACAATGGTAATCCACTCTTCGTCTCCTTCTCTGGGAATAGCATCGATTTCCACATTGGAAACGATACTGGCCACGATGGTGCCGCCATCGGAATCGATCACATAGTCTTCCCAGACATTCTCGGGTTCGGGATCGACGATCATAACCATTTCGTTGCTGACAGTGAGCTTCACGATAGAAACGAGTCCTACATTGGAATCGGCAACCACCATCATTGTAGCAGCGGCGTCGTCAGTCATCGGGGTAACGAGAATCTTTTCTTCCGTGACTTCCACCTGGAAGTAGTAGGGGTCGTAGCCCATCACATCTACCACCGTATTGGCGGTCTTGCCGCTTACAGTGTAGGGGATTTCGATGACCTGACGTATCTTATCGTACACAATGTCGTTGTTCTCGATCTTCAGCTTGAAAGGAGTATAAGGAATGTTCACCAGAGAATTGTCGGACAGGGTAAGGACAATCTTGTCCTCCATCACCTTGATATCGGTGAAAATGCCGTCCACCAGGGTGGCGCCTTCATTCTGCACCTGGCCCAGAACGACGGGATCGGAACCGTCGATGGAAACCAGAAGATTGCCGTCACCGTCGATGGTGAAGACGGGCGTCTGATAAACTGTCACATCCTTTCCATTCCCATCCTTGATGGCAACGCCGTCCACGGCCCAAACCAGGTCGCCGGCGCCATTCTTGATGATGCTCACGACCGGTCCTGCGTAGTCCACCTTGGGAGTAATCTCGAAGTACTTCACGTCACCATTACTGTAAGTGACGGTTACGCCGATGACCTTCCCGGTATCGGGGTCGGCATATTCCTGTACCTTGACCACATATACGCCCTCGCCGATGGCGCTGCGGAGCGCGTCGACGGAAGACTCAAGGGAGGTGACACGCCGCTCCAGATCTGCAATCCGGGTCTGGATAGCGCTGTCGTCATACTGCTTGGCGCATCCCATGAGGAGAAGAGCCATGGCAATGCTGGTCAGAATCTTTTTCATAGAAGTTATTGTTTTTAGTTTTATTAATTATTCTACAATGCAGCGCACAGAACCCAAACGAGCCTTGGGCGCAGATCCAAATACATAAGTACCCTTATCCTGGCGGAGGTCGGCGCCAGCGCCCTTGGAGTCGGAAGCCGCACGGGCAAACCAGTACAGCGTACGGGCACCCACCTTGGCCATGCTACCCACGGAATAGTCGTCACGATAACCCGCAATGGGGAACACGCCCGTTCCCACCTTGAGCCAGCCAGCTGCGGCATTGATGGACCATCCAGCCTGGGCCGATACATCGGAAGCCCAGAAGGAACCAGTGCGGTTGGGTACGCGGTATCCGGCCGGACAGGGATCGTAAAGGGTCTTTTCCGTCTCGCTCCAGTATTCGTTATTCGGGATATTCACCCAGTCATTATTGTCCAGGTGACCCAGAAGGCGAGGGCTTGCGATGGATTCCTCCAGTGTAATCTGTCCAGGAGCCACTACCTCATCCTCACCGGCCCAGGTGGCCTGCGTGCCGGAGTTGAAAGAACCTGCAGCCGTGAAGGGATCCTTGCGTCCCCACTGGTAAACCATACCATAGGAGAGGATGTCTATCTGGCTGTCGGAAGCGGCAGTAGCCACCAGGGCACCCAGGTTGCGGTCCATCATATCGGCCCCCATGATATTTCCGAAACTGCCCGTCTCGATGTACGTAGCAGGAATCCAGATGTGCCAGCTCCAGAGGATCTTGCCGCTGGCATTCTTCACGGCCACCACGGCATTGCCGGGCTTCAGCTCATCGGGCGTATGCAGAATGATGTAATCCTCGGCATAGGAGACGCTGGCAATGACGCTGCCGGGCGTAACCTCGGAGTCATCGTTCCAGGTTTCCCACAGCACCACGGCTTCTTCCGGCTCTTCCACAAAGGCCAGCGGATTGTTACCCTTTACAGCTTTGAACTTGTAGGCGCCGGGGTCTCCAATGACATAGCAGTTGGCGTTGCCCATGATATCCAGGTCAATGACATCATCGCTGAACGGGTTGTCGTAATGTGCCAGTTCATCCGAAATGTCGCCGAGATCCACCATGGCACCGCGGCCGATTTCCACTACGCCGGTGTGCTTGTAAATCTTGGTGTATTCGCCGTTTTCCTTGAGCTTGAGAGTAAAGCCGTTGAGCGTAGTGCCGTCGGGCAGATAGACGAGAATATTACTCCCTTCCAGGCTTTCCTCAATCTGCAGCACGGGGTCTCCCTTGTACTGGGAATAGAGCTGTTCCTTGTCGGTGAGCTTCACCTGCAGGAACTCATAGCCCAGGGCCTCCTTCTTGGGGGTAGAGAGCAGGTAGCCCTCATATTCTCCCTCGACGGAGAAGCTCAGGATGCCGCAGATGCGCTGGAACTGGAAAGTGTCCCCGCTATTGCTGGCCGCCATGATTTCCTCGTTCGTCGTGGAGAACTTGCTGTAGAAGAAGCAGTGTTTGAGATTGTCCACGGCCGATGCCGGGTAAGCGGCATACAGGCTGCTGGTGCAGTCCTCGCGCACATAGGGGAACAGGCCGTCCACAGTCTTTGTGGCCGTCTTTCCATCGGCCGATATATCCCCGGCGGCGAGGGTGACGGTAACCTGGTTCTTGGCATACTCCCCGTGCACCACAATCTGGTCTCCGGGCTCCCAGGCGGTCTTAAGGGCCGCAGGGGCCTCTTCGCCCTCCTCCAGGTCGATGGAAGGGAGGACGAAGGTAAGCGTGCGGGTCTCGGGCTTGGGCTCGGGTTTCACGGGAGCGGGTTCATCCTTCTGGCCGCAGGAAAAGGCCAGTGCCAGGATGCAAAGGATCGAAACTTTATCGATTGTCTTCATAATCAGATGCATTTAAAGGTCCTTTGTTTACTCGTCCCAGTTCATGGGAGCGGTGTATTCGTACCATTCGCAGAGGGCGCTGCCGGCTACATCCACGCCAAAGTACATGTTGATGCCGGCATTCCAGGTGACGGAGCGCAGAAGGTCGGGAGCCGTATCGAAGCTGCCGGCCTCAACGCCGTTCACAAGGTACGTGACATGGCAGTGCTCGGCGCCGCTGGGATCGAACTTGATGGTGAGTTCGATGGGCTGCGTCCAGTCGTCAATGGCCGTGTAGGAATTCAGGCTGGGCTTATTGCCGTCACCGGCGGCATTGAAGTCAAAGCTCACCTTCACGTCGGCGGGACGGATATCGGCCTTGAGCTCGCAGCTTTCATTGAAGCAGAACCAGTGGCGGATACGGGGGCCGCCCAGTTCGGGATCGGTCACGAAGTTGCTCCAGCGGAAGGTGTAGGAGCCGAATGCCATGCTGCGGTTGAGACGGGCCTTGCCCACGAAGGTGGTACCCACGCCCTTGGCATAGGTGGGAACGTTGGCCCAGTCGCTCTTCCACAGGGAGAGCTCATCGTTGTCCACGACAACACGGACGGGCTCAATCTTGTAGGCCTGCTTCACCACGATGGTCTTCTCTACCTGGAAGTCCTCGGGATTCGCCACCACGTTCTTCACAATGACTTCGGCCTTGCGAAGCCCCTCGTCATTATTCTGGGTAAAGTTGATCTTGACCGTACCGTTGCCCTTGCCGCTGGCGTTCTCGAGGGTGAACCAGTCGTCGGACTCGGAGGCCTTCACAACCACCCAGTCGGTGTTGGAAGTAATCTCCAGCTCGGAGGACAGCTGGTCGAAGCCGGCGCGGACCTCGGTCACGGCAGGCACCAGCTGGACGCCATCCTGCGTGAAGAGGATTTTGGCCGATGCCACTTCGTGGCGGTCGTATACCGTCACTTCGGCGTAGCGGAGCTCGGCCACGTTGTCCAGGGCCGTCACGGTCACGGTTCCAACGCCCTCTCCGGAGGCGCCGTCGGTGATGGAAATCCAGTCACCGTCCGTAACGCGGGCGCTCCAGGGCTGGTTGGAGTTGATATGGATATAGTAGTTGCCACCCGCCTTTTCCACGGAGAGGTCCAGGTCGGACTCGGGAATGGTGAGGAAGGCGATGCCCTTCTGGTTCACCGTGATGACCTTGCCCACCCAGTAGTCGCTCTGGATGGTGATCTTGTCGGTGCGGTCGTCCAGGAAGGTATTGTCGTAGTACTGCACACGGATGGTGGTGGGAGCAGCCTTGCCCGTATGCACCAGCTCGGGGTTGGAGGCTTCACCTTCTTCCTCGGAGATGATGCACCAGTCCGGATGCTCGCTGGTGACGGTCCAGGGGTCGGTGGAGGCCACGAGGATGGTGAAGCTCTGTGCTCCCGTAGCCGGCAGGTCATAGCTGTCATTGGCCCGGTAGCGCAGATCCACCGTCTTCACGGCTTCCTCCGCCTTCTTCTGACAGCCCTGAAGGGCACCCAGAAGCACTGCGGCCGCGCAGAATATGTAAACGATCTTTTTCATGACAAACTAGGATTTAATCCTCGACAGGAGTAATGCCACAAGACTTGACAATGTACCAGGTACCATCAGAAGTTTCATTGTAGAAACCGAACCAGTAGCTGCCGGCCGCCGTAGCGTCGGCGGCAAAGACAGACAGGCAGTCCTGCTGGGCCTTTTCCGTTCCGTTATAGAGGAAAGAAACAATCTGGTTACCAGGGGTAGTTGCATTGGGCTCCACATAGAAGCTGTACGAAGCCATGGCATTGAGCTCATCCTTGGTAATATTAAAGGAAGTGTTCTTGTAGGTAGATGTTCCAGATACGGGAAGGCTGCCATCGGTACGGATGCGCTTGTTGCCGGTAAGGGACAACTGGTTATAGATATTGCATCCGGCTGCACTGACTGCAGCCCACAGCTCGGCGCTGTCGCCAAAGCTCACGTCTCCAAACTGGATATCCATCTTCATGTAGCGGTAGTTGTCCAGGGTAATGACACGGGACTTGGCGCCGCAGCTCACTTTCACGGATCCGTCTTCCTGCACCTCGCAGTTTCCTTCGAACTTGAAGTTGATGGCCTGCGAGAGTTCCAGCTCGTCGGTAGCGCCGCCGGTAGCCGTGATGACCACCTTGCCCACCTTGGTTTTGAAGATGTTATTGAAGGCAGCCTTCACCTTGAAGGAGGTGCCGTCAATCTTCTCCACCTCCCAGCCGGGGACATCCGTGGAAGGCTCCCAGGACAGGGAAGAAATCACGGCAATCACCATCTCACCGCCCAGGCGGGGCAGCTCCGTGGAGTTAGGGGCCACAATCTCGAAGACGAGGCCGCTTTGGCTCACCTCGAAGGTCTTGTCCACTCCGCCGGCGCTCACGGTAACGGTAGCCTTGCGGGCTGCACCGTCATTGGCAGCAGCGGTGGCGACAATGGCCTCGGCGCTTCCGGTACCGGTACCGGAGGTCTTGTCAAAGGTAATCCAGTCCTTGTCGGCGCTCACTTCCCAGGGGAGGTCGGTCTTGATAGTGATGTTCTTGCTCTCACCGGCCGATGCGAAGGCGCTGGAAATCTCCACCACAGAGAAACTGCCCTTCTGCACCACGTCGAAGGTTTCTTCGTCGTCACCGGCCACAACGGTAACGGTGGCGGTGCGCTCCATTACATTACTGGGAGCAGCCGTAGCGATGATGGTAAGGGTGCGTCCCTCAGGGTCGGGCTCGCCGCTTTCGCGGTTGAAGGTGAGCCAGCCAGCGCTGGAGCGGACTTCCCAGGGAACATTGGTCTGGAGGGTAAAGGTGAGCGGACCGCCGCAGGCTGCGTAGTCCTCAACCATCGGGGTAACGAACAGCTTCCCGGCACGGGCCTGTTTGATGGTAATGACCTTCGTCTGCGACACGTTCTCGCCCTTGAGGGTAAGGGTGGCGCTGCGGTCATCGCCTGCATTGTCCTTGGCCGTCACCACCACATCGGCGATGAGCTGGCTGGCCGCGCTGGAAGCGGGGCTCACCGTGAGCCAGTCGGCGCCGCTGGAGAGAATGATGGTCCAGGGCGTGTTGGAACTTACGTTAAATGTGATGGCTTCCGGGCTCTGGGCCGGAAGGTTATAGACATCCACGGCGCTGCATTCCATCCGGATGGAAGCAGCGGCCTTTTCGGGGGTCATCTGCGTATCAATCTGGTACAGCTGGCAGGAAACCGCTGCACCCATCAAAGCCAAACCGGCAAATATTCTTGTAAGGGTTTTCATATGGCTGTTGTTTTTAATCATGGGTTAGTTCCATCCAGGATTCTGGGTAAGATTGGGATTGTTGAAGGTCTCGGCCTGCGGGATGGGATACAGGTTCATCTTATCGGACCAGGTGCGGGTTTCCACCATCTTCCGGCTGTAGGAAAGGTTGGAGCCGCTCTTGACGATTTCCACGCCGTCAATCTGTCCCATCACGCTCTGGCCCATCTTCCAGCGGCGCACGTCCCAGAAGCGGTGGTCTTCGAAGGCGAATTCCACTCTCCACTCCCGGCGCACGGCGTCACGGAAAGCGGCCTGCGTCGTGGCCTCCACGTCGGGCATGTCGGCATTGGCGCGCACCTGGTTGATGGCATCCAGTGCACTCAGGGTGAAGGTACCGTCGGTAGCGGAAGGGCTGCCCAGGTACTCGTTCACGGCCTCGGCATAGCTCAGGAGAGCCTCGGCGTAGCGGTACACAATCCACTGATGCTTGTTGGTCACCGATGCCTCCGGGGTAAAGCTGGTGCTTTCCTGGATGTATCGGCGCAGATAGTAACCGGTAGGAGTACCCAGTTCGGAACGGGTAGCGCTGTAGTCCTTGCCGCCCACGAAGGTTTCAATGGCAGAGCCCTTGAAGGACATGCCATTGGCGAGGACCGCGCGTGCAAAACGGGGATCGCGGTTCTCATAGGGCTTCGTGATGTCGAAGGCGGGGTCGGAGGTGTGCCAGCCGTCGGCCGCAAGGGTGATGTCATATCCGCCCTTGGTCTCGAAGGCGTCCACCAGGTTCTGGGTGGGGAAAGTGCCGGCCATGGAGGTGCGCTGGCCCTCGGTGAAGCGAACCGGGAAGTTGTACTTCTCGAAGCTCTGGCTCTCACTGCGGGCAATGGCGAAAATGACCTCCTGGGAGAGGTAGTTATTGGCTTTCTCGGCCTTGTCCAGTTTGTACTGGTTCAGGTCGATGATAGCCTTGGCGGCCTCGGCGGCTTTCTTCCACTTGGCCTTGTCGCCACCAGGATTATGCAGCGGGGAGGCGGCATAGAGGAGCGCCTTGGCTTTCACGGCCAGGGCGAAGCCGTTGGTCACGCGGCCGATTTCGTCGTCCAGCAGGCCCACGTAGGTGGCAGGCAGGTTGGGAGCGCATGCATCGCACTCACTCACGATGAAATCGATTACCTCGTCGAAGGGGGTCTTCTCGATGGAATTGGCCTGTTCGGCGGTGAGCATGGTGAGCGGCATGGCAATGTCCCCATAACGGCGGGCCAGTTCGAAGAAGTAGTAGGCGCGGAGGACTCTGGCCTCGTACGGGTAGTACGCCAGGTGCTCCAGCCAGCGCTGGTACTTGGTGTCGTACTGGTACATGGAGAGGTCTACGGTCTCGATGGATTCCAGGAACTCGTTGGCGCTGCGGATGCCATAGTAGAGGCTCCACTTGTCGTCCACGGTCTGGATAGGGCTCCAGTTACCGTTGGTGAAACGCTGCACGGAGGCATCGGGGTCGGCATATTCGGCATCGTCGGAGCCGCAGTCGCGGAGGGCGCTGGAGACATCGGCGATATCCTTGTTGGGCATGTATCCATAGATGTTGGTGAGCATCTTCTGGATATTGCTGTAGGTTTTGTACATATCATCCCGGGAGTACTGGCTGGAGGACTCGTCAAAGTCCAGCACGTTGCAGGAAGCTGCCAGAATGAAAGCACTCAGTATGTAAACAAGCTTTTTCATATTCTCATCCCGGTTTAGAAGTTGAACTTGACACCTACCCAGTAAACGCGGGTAGAGGGATAGTAGGCCCCCATCTGCTCAGGGTCGGCGAAGCCGATGTTGTCCAGGCTGAACAGGTTGGTTCCGGTAACGGAGACGGTGGCGTCGCAAATCTTGAGCGCCTTGCGGGGAATGGTGTAGGAAATACCCAGATTGCGCAGTTTGATGAAGGAGCCGTCGCGATACCACAGGGAGTTGCTGCGGTAGTTGTTGTTGTTCTCCTGGGTGGTGAGGCGGGGCATGGTGGCGTAGGCTTCACGTCCGGGCGCCCAGGTGATTTCACGGCTGAGGAAGGTATTGGAGATGGTTCCGTTCCCCACCAGCGGCTGGTACAGCGGGCTGTCGAGGAGGCTCACGGTGACACCCGTCACGCCCTGGAAGTCGGCATAGACCTTGAATCCTTTCCAGGATGCATGCAGGCCAAAGCCAAACTGCATGATGGGCGTGGAGGTTCCGAACATCTTCACCTGGTCCTGGTTGTCAATGACACCGTCACCGTTCTGGTCGCGGTACTTGAGGTCTCCGGGACGCACCTCGCCAAAGCTCTGGCGGGGGCTGTTGTTAATCTCCACCTGGTTCTGGAAGATACCGATCACCTCCAGGCCATACTTCTGTCCCACAGGGTTTCCCTTGCGGTACAGGTAGTCGTAGAGCTGGTAGGCCTGGCCGTCGTTGATAACCTTGGTAAACAGCCAGCTGCCATTGGCATACAGGCCATACTCAAAGTCTCCGTGACGGTTGTTCCAGTCCAGGGCCACATCCACACCCTTGTAGCTCTGCTCGCCCAGGCTCTGGTCGTTTACACCGATACCGATGACGCCCGAGATGTTGGACGGGGAGATGAGGATGTTGCTGCGGTTTTCCAGGAATGCGCTGGCGCTGAGGCCCAGGCGGCCGGCGAAAAACTTGGTATCAACGCCCAAGGTTACTTTCTTCGAAAGCTCGGGAGCCAGGGTGACGGCGGGCATGTCGCCTTCCTTGCGACCGCTGTAGCTGGTACCGCCGTTGATACCGAAGTAGTAGCTGTTGCCGCTCACATAGTTCTCTCTCCAGAGCTCGTGCTCCAGGTCACCGTCGCTGCCGCTCATACCGGCCGATGCATAGGCCTTGATGTAGGGGTCTCCGGGAAGGATGACGGCGGCAAGGCTCACGGCCGGATAGAAGTGGAAGCGGTGTCCTTTGGGCATGTAGGCACTGCCGGAGTAGTTGAGGACAACGTCGGCGAAGTAGCGGTTGTCCCAGTTGTAGCTGGCCGTAGCCAGGATTTCCTGCGTCTTGGAGGAGTTGTTCTGGCCGCTGAGGATCCAGGAGCGCTGGCGGTAGGCGGCGTGGGCCTCCACATGGTTCTTGCCAAAGCTTCCTCCCCAGTTGATGCGGCCCTGCAGTTCAAACTTCATCTGCAGGGAAGAGAACCAGTGGCTGAATTCCACGGTCTTGGAGTTCTTGCCGTAGTAGAGCTGCTCGCTGAGGATGTAGCTGCGGTCTCCCTGTGCAGCCACCGTGCTCACGAGCTCGGAGTAACGGAACTCCTTGGTGGCATCTTCGGACAGGCGGCCGATGTAGTCAAAGCCCACCTGGACGTCGGCCGACAGGCCGGGCAGAAGGGCGCCGAGGTCCTGGCGCAGGAGGGCATCGGCCAGCACCTTGGTCTGGGAGTACTGCTTCTGGCCGCTCTCCTGCAGCATGGCCACCGGGTTGTAGCTGGTGCCGGGATACAGGGAGCTTCCGCCGTAGGTACCATCGGCCTGCTTCACGGGGAAGGCCGCTGCGGGAAGGCCGTAGAGCACTCTCTCCAGGCGTCCGCTGTAGTTGCCCTTGTTGAACTCGCTGAGGCGGGCCATCACGCCAATCTTCATGGAAGTGGAACGGGTGATGTTCACGTCCACGTTGGCGCGGATGCCCAGGCGGTTGTCGTAGTGGTTGCCGTTGTAGCGGTCGTCGGAAGTGGCTTTCTTATACAGGAAGTCTTCCTTGAGATAGTCCAGGGCGGCAAAGTAACGGAAGTTGCGGTTACCGCCTTCGAAGGTGAACTGGGCATGGTGGTTGTCCCCGTGGTTACGGAAGACCTCGTTCCACCAGTCCACGTTGGGGTAGGCATAAGGATACTGTCCGCTGTAAAGGGCCAGGAGCTCGGCGTCGGAGTACTTGGCCGGAAGGCCGTCCAGGCTGCGGGCCTCGTTCATCATGAAGCCGTAGGTGTAGGCATCGGCGAAATCCGGTGCGCGGAACATCTTCTGCAGGCCGTACTGATACTTGGCACTCACCTTGAGCTTGGAGTCGGAACCGCGTTTGGTGGTAATCATGATTACGCCATTACCGCCTTTCACGCCATAGAGTGCAGCGGCGGCGGCGTCCTTGAGGACAGTGATCTTGTCAATTTCCACTCCGGTAAGGTCTTCCACGTCACGGGGCAGGCCATCTACCAGCACCAGCGGGCTGTGGCCGTTCAGGCGCAGGGAAAGCTTGAGCTTGGACTGGTTGGAGTCGTAGGTACTGGAGCCCGTCTTCACCAGAAGGCCCGGGAGCTGCCCGTAAAGGGCATTCGATATGTCCGCTTCGGGGCTCTTTTCAAAGAGGCTGCTGCCGGCGACCGGGTTCACGTTGGCATTCAGGTGGAATGCGTTGCCCAGCGAGATGGAGTCCAGCATGGACTTATCCTGCGCGGAAGCCGTGGCGCCTGCAAGAAGAAGCGGAAGGATGATATATGTAAACAATCTTTTCATCTTCGGGTACATTTTAGATTATTTCCAACCCGGATTCTGCGTCATCCCGTAGTTCTTTTGGATTTCAACGGCAGGGATGGGAGCGAGATACCACTTGGTATCGAATTCGGTGTACCACTTGCGGGGCGGGTAGGCGTCTTTCACGGCAAAGCGGAAGACGGTGGCCTCGCTGTTTTTGTCGCCGATGGAGGTGAGGCCCTTCAGGGGCGTGGTGAAGGCTTCCTTGAGCCCCCAGCGCACCATGTCAAACCAGCGCACTTCCTCGAAGCCGAACTCCAGTTCGCGCTCCAGGATGAGGGCCTCGCGGAACTCTTCCTTCGAGAGGCCTTCGGGCAGGTTCGGGAGCCCCACGCGGTTACGCACGGCGTTCACATAGGAGTAGGCCTTGTCGGAGGGACCGCCATCGGCCTCGTTGTAAGCCTCGGCTGCATTGAGGAGCACCTCTGCGAAGCGCATCATGCACCAGTGCGGAGGATTGGAGCGGTCGCTCGACTGCTGCATCACGAACTTCATCATGAGGAAGCCGGGGCAGCCGTCCTGATGGTACTTGTGGTTGTCGTAGGCACGGCCCACGGTACCGTCTCTCCAGATATCTCCGGGAACGCCCACGTTCTCATACAGACGGGGGTCGCGGGTCTCGGTGAAGGTAGCGTTACCCACCTTGAGGGTTCCGAGCGGGTCCGGACGGAAGAAGGGCTGCTCGGGCCAGTTGGCCTTGTTCTCCCAGTCAAAGTCCTCGGGGAAAGGATCTCCGTTGGCCCAGGGGAACTTGTTCACCCAGTTGAGGGAACAGCCGCTGCCGTAGGAGCCCTGAATCTCGAAGTGCTTGTCGTGGTAGCTGGTGCTGTTACTCTTGCGGATGGAGATGATGGACTCGGCCGATGCGCGGTCGCTGTAGGCCTTGCGGTAGGCAAGCCGATAGTCACGGGGCTGGATGCCCTTCATGGGATCGGCGATGGTGGCCTGCTCCAGGGCATAGCCGCCGTTGGAGAGCTGCTCTCTCATGAAATCGTCGGCAGCGGCCTTGGCAGCCTGCCAGCGGGCGGCGCTGTAGTTGCCATAGCAGGTATACTCATCGGCCTGCGGATGCCACTTGGTGTCGGAGTTGAAGGTAGGAGAAGCGGCGAAGCACAGCACACGCAGTTTGAGGCCCAGGGCGGCGGCGCGCGTCATGCGGCCATTCTCGGTAGCGGGAACCGTCCAGGGAAGGCTGGGTGCAGCCTCGTCACAGAGATTCACGATGAAATCTACCGTCTCCGCAAACGTAGCGCGGGGATATTTCATCTCTTCGTCGGTCCTCACAGCGTGGTCCAGAATGGGCACGCCTCCCACATAGCGCAGCATGTTGGCATAGGCGATGGCCATGCACACCTTGGCCTCGGCCTTCTTGCGGGCCAGGAGGACAGGGTCCGCGTCCGGAATGCGGTCGGCGTTCTCCAGGAACAGCCAGGCATAGCGGATGGCGGTGTAGTCCTTCTCGGAGCCAAAGCGGTAGTTCTCGCCGCCGGCATAGGAGCCGGTGAGGTTGGCGCTGAGGCCGCCGGAGTAGTAGAGGTTGTTGGGACCGTCGCTGTCGGAGTGCTTATTGGAAATGAAGTGGTCGGTGATGGACTCCAGGAAGTCGCTTCCCATCTTGGAATCGAAGTCCGACACCAGACCGTAGGGAAGATTATAGTAGGCCGATGTGAGCACCTTGTCGGCATCCGTAAGGGTGGCGAACAGGGTGTCCAGGTTGGCACCGGAAGTCTCGGGGGCCCTGGAAAGGCCGGCGTCTCCCAGCTTGAGGCTTTCACAGGCAATCGCTCCTGCGCCCACAAGGGCGATAACAAGAATTTGGATATACTTTTTCATAGGACGCCTGATTTAGAAAGTGATGTTGATGGCCAGGTTGTAGGTCTTCACCAGCGGGTAGTTACCGCTGGAGGAGCTGGACTTGGCCTCGGGATCCTGCAGCTTCATCTTGGAGAAGGTGAGGAGGTTGTAACCCGTGAACATGAGGCCCAGGCTGCTGATGCCCAGCTTCGAGAACACCTTGTTCTTGGAGAAGGTGTAGCCAAAGCTGGCGCTCTTGAGTCGGATGTAGGAAGCATCCACGGTCCAGAGGGTGGAGTCCATGGAGTTCCAGGGGTAGTTGGTCTTGGTGAAGCGCGGCAGGTAACCGTCCTCACGGCCGGGGGCCCAGGGATTGTCGTTGTCTATCCAGCAGCCGTCGGCAAAGTAGCTGAGGAGGCCGCGGTGACCGGAGTTGGTAAACGGGATGCGGTAGTCGGCATTCCATACACGGCTCACGTTGGTGGCGGCAATCCAGTTGAGCTGCAGGTTGAAGCCCTTGTAGCCGAAGCGCCAGTTGGAACCGAACACGTATTCCGGACGGTTGGGATAGCCGTCGTACATGCGGTCGCGGCCGTCGATGATACCGTCACCGCTCAGGTCCTTGTACATACAGTCGCCGGGATATACGGCATTGGAAGGCTGCGGCAGGTTCGGGTTCAGACGCAGAACGCCGTCGGCATCGCGGTAGAAGTCACTCTTCTGGTACAGGCGCTCGAACTGGTACAGCATGTAGCGGCCGGTAGATCCGCCGGTCTCCCGCTGGTACTCGAATTCGGGTTCCACCTCGTCCTCGAAAACAATCTTGTTACGGGCATAGGTGACGTTGGCGCTGATGTCGTAGGTGAAGTTGCCCACGTGGTCTTTCCAGCCCAGCTCCATCTCAAAGCCCTTGTTGTCCACCACACCCAGGTTCATGTTCGGGAGGCTGGTGGCAATGATGGAAGGCAGGGACTTCGGGGAGATGAGGATACCGGTACGGTGCTCCTGGAAGATATCACCGCTGAAATGCAGGCGATAATTGAACAGGTCAAAGTCCAGGCCGATGTTGCTCTTGAGGGCCGTTTCCCAGGTAACACCCGGGTTACCCGGAGTTCCCAGCTCATAACGGGGAACGCCGTCGCTCTTGCCCGTCCCGAAGTAGTAGGAGCCGGCCTCGTTCCACACGCCGTCCATATACATGAAACGGACCGTGTTGCTCAAGTCGTTACCCACCTTTCCGATGGAAGCGCGAACCTTCAGGAAGTCCACCCACGGAACTTTCTTCATGAACTTCTCCTCGGAAATCACCCAGCCGATGGAAGCGGAAGGGAACAGACCGTAACGGGTCTTACCGGGGGCGAAGTTCTCGGAACCGTTGTAACCGGCGCTCACGTCCACCAGGTACTTGTCCTTGTAGGAGTAGGTGGCGCGGGCTACCCAGCCCACATAGCCGCGGGGCAGCCACTGGTAAGCCATGGCTTTGTCGTCCTTCTTCGGATAGTAGTCGCGGGACTGGTTGTACAGCAGCAGGCCGCTCACATTGTGCTTGCCGGCGAATTTACGCCGATAGTCCACGCGGGCCTCGATGTACCAGTTCTTGTCGTCGGAGGTGGACTCGCTGTAGCTCAGGGTGGGCTCGGAGCCGCTGATGACGGGCAGATAGGTGCGGTCAAAAGCGGGGTCGGTCATGGAAAGTCCGCTGTTGTCGGCCCAGGACTGGTACTCGATGGTCTGGTGATAACCGCCGCTGCCCGTGCGCTTCTTGGTAATGGCCATGTCGGTGTCATAGCTGCCCTTCACGGAAACGCTCAGGCCTTGCGTAAGGAAGTCCAGGCGCTGGGTAATGGTCATGTCCATGTTCAGGGAGGTCTTGTACTTGTTCTGGTAACCGGACCAGTAGTAGTACTCCCAGCCGTTCCACTTGGTAAGGCCGTCGGGCAGGGCATCGTAGGAAACTACCGTCACAGGCATGCCGTTCACAATGCCCGGAGAGGCCGTGGGGTGGGCCCACAGCATGGTGAGCATCCAGATGTTGTCACGGTCGCTGGCCAGCGGCTCGCGGGTATTGCCGATGACACCGCTGATGTTGAACTTCATGTCCGTGGTCTCGGTGAGCTTGAAGTCCAGGTTGGCGCGGTAGTTATACCGGTTGTAGGAGTAGTTGTTGTCGTAGGTAACGTCCGGAATCTGCTTCAGGAGACCGTTCTGGAACATGTAACCCATGGAGACGAAGTACCGCACCTTGTCGGAACCGCCGCTGATGTTGATGTTGTTCTTGGTCTGGACAAAAGCTTTCCGGAACATGAGCTCGTGCCACTGCGTGTTGGGGAACATGATGGGGTCGCTTCCCGTGCGGTAAGCTTCGATAGCCTCCGGGGTAAAGTACAGGCCGGGGTCTGTCTTGCCGTCGTTCCACTGGTACACGTTGTAATAACGGGCGAAGTCGTAGCTGGAGCTTTGGGTGATGTAGGACATGGGGACCTGCACACCGGTGATGGAGCTCACGGAAATCTTGGGCTTGCCGGCGTCTCCGCGCTTGGTGGTGACGATGATGACACCGTTAGCGCCTCGCACACCGAACACAGCCGTGGAGGCAGCATCCTTGAGGATGGACAGGCTCTCGATTTCGTTCGGGTCTACCGTGTTCAGGGGACGTTCCACGCCGTCCACAAGGATGAGCGGGGCTGCGTTGGAGTCACTCAGGGAACCGGCGCCTCGGATGTAGATCTTGGCATAGTCTTCACCGGGCTGACCCGTTTCCTGCACGGTGGCGACACCGGGCATCTGGCCGGCCAGCACGTTGGTGACGTCGGCCACAGGCGCCTTGATGAGGGCCTTGTTGTCGATGGAGGTCAAAGCACCCGTGACCGTTGCCTTAGTCTGAGTACCATAAGCAACCACCACCGTGGCTTCGATGGACTGGGTGTCGTCTCTGAGGACAACGGTAATGTTCCGCTGTTTCCCCACTTTCACCTCTTCGGTCACATAACCTAGAGCAGAGACTTCCAGCACCGCAGTCTCACCGGGAACGATGAGCGTAAAGCGCCCGTCCACGTCGGCAGCCGCACCGGTGGTGGTCCCCTTGAGGGTGACGCCCGCACCGATTACCGGCAAACCTTCTGCGTCCACCACCGTACCTTTGACGGTGATGCCCTTCTGTGCCTGTACAGAAGGAACCCATAGCAGGAGACACAGTACAGCAGCCAGTCTTGCAAATTGGACTACTTTGTGTTTCATGGAGTAGTAAGTTTGGTTAATTAATAGTAGTGTGTTATAGTTTGTGTCTAGCGTATGTCTATGTTCCGCCACTTTTCGGTGCCTGCCCGGCGGATGAGGACCTCTCCCTTGTTACGGGCCGTGGTCCAGCCGCCGTTTACGTTACTCAGGTATACTACCTTTATGTGGTGGATTCCTTTCTCCAGTACCAGGGCGCCGTCGTGGCGGAAGTTTTTCTTGATTTCTCCCCGGTTGTCAATCATGAGACGACCGTCAATCCACACCTCGTCGTAGAGGGAGCTGAACTGCCAGGTGCCGGTCTCGGGCACTTTGAAGTAGCCCTCGGCCTCGGCGGCAAAGAACTGGGGGTCCTGCATGTTTCCGTTAAAGGGATACAGCTTGGGGAGTTTGCGAATGTCGTCCAGCTCTGTGCAGGTCCATTGCGTTCCAAAAGGAATGTCGTGCGGAATGGTAAAGCAGCCGGGCGTATGGCGAACGGAGAGTTTGCCGGTGAGCTTTTCGGGATGGAGGGCCGGGATGGGTTCCATCTTCTCCAGGGTCACCTTGCGCTCGTCACTCAGTTTTCCGTAAGAGGTGAGGCTGGCAATGCGGAGCAGGCCGCTTTCCTTCACCACGATGGGGCCGGTATAGCGGGCCGATGCTTCCGTAGGCTTACTGCCATCGAGCGTGTACACCATGTCCATGGGACGGGACGTCGTGAAGGTGAGGACGGCCGAGTCGCGGAAGGCCATCTGGCCGTAGGAACCGCCGGGCTGCTCGGGAAGGGGCATGTGATAAGTGACGCCCATAGCGTCCAGGCGGGCGCAGGCAGCGTCCAGCCGCTGGCAGAAACTAGCAAAATCCTTCTTCTCCAGGGGCGTCCAGGCAGTCTCGGCCACGGCGAACATCTTGGGGAAGGTGAGGTAATCCCGCATGGTGTCGGAGTAGATGTACTCGCTCCAGAGGTTGCCCTGTACGCCCAGTATGTGCCTGGCTTCCTCAGCGGAGAGTTCCGCGGGAACGGGGTTGTAGTCGTAGGGAAACTGCAGGACGGAGTGGTGCGCATAGCACTCGGGCTCGGCCTTGGGATCTCCCTGATAGTGGTTGAGGTACAGGCCACCGCTGCCGGGGGTCATCACTACGTCGTGGCCTTCACGGGCGGCCTGGATGCCGCCTTTCTCTCCACGCCAGCTCATGACGGTGGCATTGGGGGAAAGGCCGCCTTCCAGGATCTCGTCCCAGCCTACGAGGCTCTTTCCGTACTTGGCCAGGATGCCTTCCATGCGTTTTACCGCATAGCTCTGGAGCTTCTCTTCGGCCGTACCGGCGTCATCGGCCTTCAGTCCCTCGGCGGCGATGCGCGCCTGGCAGGCCGGGCATTTTTCCCAGCGCACCTTCTTGCACTCGTCTCCGCCGATGTGCATGTACTTTCCGGGGAACAGAGGGGCCACCTCGGCCACCACGTCCTCCAGGAACTGGAAGGTGAACTCACTGCCCGGGCACAGGACAATGTCCGGAGAGCCCCAGGTGTAGAAGTTTTTCACAGGCTGCTTGTCGCAGGAGAGCTCGGGATAGGAACGGATGGCGGCCATGCTGTGGCCGGGCATCTCGATCTCCGGGACCACCGTGATGAAGTGCTGGGCGGCATAGGCCACCACTTCCTTCACCTCATCCTGGGTATAATACCCTTCGGTAACGGTGCCGTCAAACTCGGTGCGGGTGGCTCCCACCTGCGTGAGCAGCGGATACTTCTTGATCTCGATGCGCCAGCCCTGGTCGTCGGTGAGGTGCCAGTGCATGACGTTGATCTTGTACTGCGAGAGAATGTCAATGTGCTTTTTGATTTCATCTACGCTCATGAAGTGGCGCGCGGCGTCCACCATGAAACCACGCCAGCGGAAGCGGGGGTAATCCTTGATTTTCACACAGGGGATGGTTCCGTCCACTTCCAGCTGGGAGAGGGTCTGGCGGGCATAGAAGAGGCCGGCCTCGGTGGAGGCCACGACCTTTGCGCGCGTGCGCGTGATGTCAATGGTGTAGCCTTCGGCAGGGATTTTAGCCTTGCTGTCCAGCACGTACTTTACCTGGTTTTTCTCCGAGATGGTAAAAACCCCGTCCCGCACCTGCATTTCTGCGGGAGCGGGAATGAGCTGGGGAACCAGAGTAAGCAGAATCGCAAACAGTTTTATCATTTGCTCATAAGTTTACGTACAATCTGACCAATTTCGGCGTTGTCGTGAACGCCTGCGAAGGCCTCGGCTCCGGGACCATAGGCAAAGACAGGAACCACAATACCGTCGTGACCGCTGGTGGAGAAGTGCACCTTCACCTCATGGTCTTCGATGCTGCCCTTGAGGAGGGTGAGGCCGCCGGTGTTGTGGTCGGCGGTAACCACCACCAGGGTTTCTCCATCTTTCTCGGCCCACTCGAGGACGGCGCCGATCACTTTATCAAAGTCAAAGAGTTCCTCGCACATGTAGCCCACCTTGTTGCGGTGGCACCAGTCGTCAATCTGGGAGCCTTCCACCATGAGGAAGAAGCCTTTCTTGTTGTCCAGCATCTGAATGGCTTTCATGGTGCTTTCCATGAGGATGGGGCCGCGGTCCAGGCTGGGTTTGAGGTCGTATTCGTCGTAAAGGCCCAGGAATTTGTCACCGGGGGCACCGGCAATGTCTTCCAGCTTGTCCACATAGGTGTATCCCTTGGCCTTCATCTCCTCGATGAGGTTACGGCCATCGCTGCGCTGGTCCCAGAAGTGGGTGCCGCCACCGGAGATGAAGTCTACATTGGCGTCCACGTACTGGGCGGCCAGGCCTTCCTCATCCTTACGGGTGGGACCGTAGACGCAGAAATCGGCAGGGGTAGCGTCGTTGATGCGGCAGGTGACGGTAACGCCCGTCTTCATACCTTTCACGCGCTTGGCCCACTGGAGGTTGGATTCTACGCGCTCGGCGTCGGGGCCCAGGCCGATGTAACCGTACTTGGTCTTTTTTCCGTTCGCCAGAGCGGTACCTCCGGCGCAGGAGTCGGTGATGAGCTTGTCGGTGGCATAGGTGCGGGAATAGCCGGCCACGGGCATGTTGTCAATGTTGAGGGCGCCGCCATTGGCTACCCAGCCCACGCTCCACTGGCTAAGGCCGGTACCGTCGCCAATCATGAAGATGACGTTCTTGATTTTCTTTCCCTTGGGCTGCTTCACGCTCACAGTCTCATAGGGGGTTTCCACCTTGTATTTATCGTCCTTGGAGAAGGAGTAGGTGGCATACTTGGAGCGGTCGCGGTCCAGCTCTTCGGGGGTCTGGGCAAAGGCCTGCAGGGCGCTCAGCGCCAGGATTACGGTAAAGATTCGTTTCATTGTTATTCGGTTTTTGCATTCCAACCAGCCAATTCCACATGGGCTTTTTTGCAGCCTTCGGGAAGGGTGCAGTGCACGGTGCAGCTTTCGCCGGGGAGCACCGTAAAGAAATTGTCACTCCAGAAGGTGCCGGGGATGAGACTACCCTTGTCGTCCTTGGCCTTGAGGATGTTCTGGTAAGCGATGACGGCGCTGCTGTTGGTGAGGGTAACGTCGTAACCGCCATCGGCCTCAACTACTTTCATCGTTACCCGGGCGGCGGGGAGACTGCTCACGAACTGCATGTCGGCGCTCTTTTCCATGGGAATGCCCCACCAGTCGGACTTGTCCCACTTGTAGCGGTTGAGGTCCTGGGGGACACAGTAGAAATTGGAGGTACTGTAGCCGCCGCACTCCACTTTGATGTCCACGAATGAGGGGCCTTCGATGCCGCTCAGCACCTTGCGGGTGTCGCGGGGCTGGGAGTTCACCACGTGTTCTTCGTTGCGCACCAGTTTGCTGGCGGCGTCGTACACACGGACCGTTACCTTATAACTGTTGGCAGGGACGCCGTCGTTGACTACATAGACGCAGTGGTCGGCGTAGTTGTACACGGCCTGGACGGGGGCATTGGCCTTCTTCACGCCGTAGTAGCCGGCGGTAGGAATGCCGTACCAGTCGTAGAGCTGCCAGTACAGGGACGGCCAGGCGCTGTTGAGCATCCACTGCACGATGCCGGTGGCCTCGGGCACGTTGGCACGGAAGGCCTCGTACATGGCGCGGGTGGCATCATAGTCCATGGCGTGGGCCTTGCGCATGAAGTCTTCCAGGGACTCGGCCTTGCCGTAGGACTTCTTCATGGCCTTTTCCAGGAAATGGGTGTTGTTCATGTGAGAGTCGGAGGCGGTGCAGTGGTAGGCCCAGGCCGGGCCGATGGGCCAGAGGTCCTTCGCACCCACCATGCGGGCGACGGATTCCACCTGGGGAACCTGCAGGCCGGGGCCGGTCTCGGTGTTGAAACCGTAGTTGCCGCCGTACTGGTTGTCCAGCCACCAGTAGTCCGGGCCTACATACTCGTAGGGGCCTTCCATCTTCATGCCGGAAGGACCGGCCAGGGAGGTCATGCCCTTGGCGGAGCATACGTAGGGACGGTAATCCAGTTTGTAGTAGAGTTCCAGATACTGCTTTTCCAGCGTGGGGTTGGGGATGCGGTCGCTGCCGGTGAGCCAGCCGATGACGCTGGGATGGTTGCGGAGCCACACTACCTGGTCCTGGAAATAGCGCACGGCGAGGGCCTCGGACTTGGGATCGTTGATGCAGCCAAAGTGCTTGTACTCGGGAAGGCCGCAATAGCTCTCCCACTCCCACTGGCAGCTGAAGCCCACGAGGGCCATGAGGCCGTAGCGGTCGCAGAGGTCGTAGATGGTGTGGTCCTTGCCCCAGATATTTTCGAAACGGATGCTGTTGAGGCCCATATCGGCCACCATCTTCACCTGGGCCTCCAGGCTCTCCGGGGTGTCCTGCATGAAGATGTCGTCGGTCCAGCCGGCGCTCTTGACGAGCACCTTCTTTCCGTTGAGGATGAACTGGCGGTGACCGTAGGGGGTGATTTCGCTCTCGATGCTGCGAAGGCCGAAGGTGGCGCTGCTCATGTGGGAAACCTTTTTGCCCTTTGAGAAGGCCACGCTGAGGTGGTACAATTCGGGCTTGCCCAGCTCGGAGGTCCACCAGATGCGGGGATTCTCCACGTTTTCGGTGACAGTGACCACCTTCGTTTCACCGGCGGCGAGGCTGGCGGGGACGCTGAATTTACCTCCTTCATAAGTGCCTTCCACGGTGCCCTTGACAGCCTTTTTGCTCAGGTTCACCAGGGTGACCTGGGCCTCGAAGGATGCCTTGGAGAAATCGGCCGGATCTACGATGGGCTTCACGAAGACGTCCTTCACCTCAACGTCCGGGGTGGAGATGAGGGTGACGGGACGGATGATGCCCATGCTCTCGTCCACGGGACGGGGGTTCCAGTCCACATAACCGGCGTTGAGGTCTCCCTTCTGCGCGCGGCTCACCGTTACTTTAAGGGTATTCTTGGACTTGATGGCATCTGTAACGTCGAATTCCCAGACGGCGTAGGGGCCGAAGGTTTCATCGGCCTTGGCAATCACCTTTCCGTTGAGCTCGATGTCGGCGTAGTAGTTGAGTCCTTCGAAGCGGAGTACATGACGGAGGCCCTTCTGGGCCTTGAACTGGGTGGTAAATACCCAGGGGCTGTCGAAGATGCTCTTGTCGATGGCCTTGTAGCGGGCTTCATCGAGGATGTCGGAGCCAAAGTAACCGGCCTCATTGAGGGCTCCGGCTACGGTGCAGGGCACCTGAACGTTGTAAACGGTATTGTCTCCCTGGCGCTGAAGGGTCCAGTCTTTGAGCGGGCCCGCCCAAGCGTGCGCGCCCAGAAGGATAGCGGTCAAAAGAATAACAGTCTTTTTCATAGGAATGGGTTATGCAAGGGAAGCCGCGCCCACCAGAGCGGTATCCTCATCGGGCATGGCAACGATTTTCAAAAGGTCCAGGGCGCTTGCATACGGATAGCTGCAGCGCAGGGACTCCCACATGGATTCGGAGAAATACGGGAAGGCGTTGGCAATTCCGCCGCCCAAAACAATGCAGTCTGCGTCGTAGGCATACATCACCACGGCCAGGAAACGGCCCATGTGCCGGCCAAAGTCCCGGTAATGGGCTTTGGCGGTTTCGTCACCCGCGGCGGCCGCTTTGGAAAGGGACCGGGGATCCAGCCCGCGGGCAGTGAAATACTTCTTCGAGCAGAAGGTCTCGTAGTCGGCCCCTTCGTAAGGGATGGCGCCAATCTCTCCGCTTCCGCAGTGCGTGCCGGAGAACAGTTTTCCGTCAATCACAATGCCCACGCCGGTTCCGGTACCCAGGGTAACCGTCACGACGGTGGGAAGACTCTTCCCTACCTTCACGGCTGCGCCCAGGGCATAGCAGTTGGCGTCGTTATTCACGAAGACGGGGATGTCAAAGCGGGCTTCCAGGGTTTCCTTGAGGGGAACCACATCCCATGAGGGAATGTTGGCCGCATTGTACACGATGCCCTTTACGGGGTCTGTCAGGGACGGGACGCCAATTCCAATCTGCTTCACGCCGGGAACCAGGAACCGCTCTATCTGGTCTCCCAGATAGATGAGCGTATCATCCAGGGTTGCTGTTTTGGGAAAGGACGGGATTTGCAACTTCTTGACAACCTGCGCCCCGTCTACAAGGCCCAGATTGATGGTTGTTCCGCCGATGTCGATACCGAGTGTCATCTGAATAGAGGTTAGTGACACAAAGATAGATTCCGTCGGAAGCAGGAACGAGGCAATTTGCGAAATTATTCCCTCGTTTTGCGCAAATTCTTCTTTCTGTACTCAGACGGAGTACACCCCTTGATCTCCTTGAAACGCCGCGAAAGGGATTTGGGATCGGGTTCGTCCATGCGGGCGGCCAGGTTGGCGATGGAATCCTTGGTGTCCAGGAGAAGGGCCGCAAAGTGGTCTACACGCTGCTCGGAGATGTACTGGTAGATGGTTTTTCCCGTAGCCCTGAGGAAGCGCTGTTCCAGCAGGCGGCGGCTCATGGCCACGTGGGCCAGGACATCCGGCACCAGGATCTTGTGTTCCACATTGGAGTGGATGAACGTAAGGGCGCTGTGCACCTGCACGTCTTTTGTGGTGATAAGATTGGACGATTCGCGTGTCACAATGTACAGGGGCTGCAGCACAATGTCTTCTCCCTTGTAGGAAGGGTCTTTCATCATATGCACCGCCATGGCGGCAGCCTCGTAGCCGCCGCGCTCGATATCCACGTCGATGGAGGAGATGGGCGGGTTGGACATGCCGCAGATAATCTCGTCATTATCCACGCCGATGATGGCGGCATCGTAGGGAATGCGGATGCCCAGTACGTCGCAGGCTTCCACCAGGATGGATGCCTGGTTGTCGTCGCAGGCGAAAATACCCACCGGTTTGGGAAGGGAAAGCAGCCAGTCGTGCACGAGGCTCTGCTTGTAATACCAAAGGTTGGAGACACGCTGCTGGTCGTAGATGTGGATGTTTTCCTCAAAGCCGGCCTCGATAAGGTAATCGCGGAAACCTTCCTGCCGGCCGTCGCTCCAGCACATGCCGTTGTTGCCGAAGAAGGCGAACTCGCGAAAACCGCGCGCAACGAACCGCTCGGCCACCATCTCTCCTTCCTTGCGGTAGTCGGCGGTGATGTTGGGCACGCCGGGAAACAGCGAGATGTAGTCCTGGGCAAAGACCAGGATACCACGTTTGCGAAAGAGCTCGAGGTTGTCCCCGGGCTCAAACTGGCCGATGACAACGTCGGCGTGCCAGTCCTCGGCGAACTGCGCCACACGGCGGATGCCGTTCTCTCTCCGGAAAGCGGGCGGCATCTTGCACACCACCCAGCGTTCCCCGCTCTCGCGGGAATACTTCATGATCCCACGGAGCAGTCTGTAGGGAAACTGCTCCGTGAAGTCGGTCATGAAGAGAAGTCTCATGGACTACTCCGCCTTTTCCGGTTTGACAGCCAGCCAGAGGCCGATGATGGTAAACGCGGCGTTCATGAGCAGGAGCTCATAGCTGAAATGGTAACCATTGAACCATTTGACGGAATTCATGTCCAGCACCAGGCACAGGATAGGGGCCGCCACGGCAATCACGGGCACCCAGCCGTCACGCACCTTGTGTTTCCAGATGAGGCCGAAGGTGAAAAGGCCCAGGAGCGGACCGTAGGTGTAACTGGCCAGGCGGTACACGGCGTCGATGACGCTGGTGGAGTTGAGCGCATGGAACACTATGATGGCAATGGCCATGAGCACAGCCATGCAGCTGTGGATGAAGGTGCGTTTGCTGTCCTTGCCGCCCAGGATGTCAATGGTGAAGGAGGTTGTGAGCGAGGTAAGGGCGCTGCCGCCTGCCGGGAAGCCGGCCATCACAAGACCTACGAGGAACAGTACGCCCACAATCTTAGGCAGCCCGCCGTTCCAGGCGACGGCCGGGAACAGCTGGTCTCCGCGGGCCGTAATGCCATGCAGAGCCGCATACTGATACAGGGCCACTCCGAGGAACAGGAAGAGGGAGATCATGACGGCCTGCAGGCAGATGGACACCATGAGGTTTTTCTGGGAGTCCTTCACGTTTTTGCAAGCCAGGGTGCGCTGCATCATGTCCTGATCCAGGCCCGTCATGGCAATGACGGTGAACATGCCGCCGAGGAGCTGCTTCCAGAAGTACTGCGAGGCGTTGACGTCGTCAAAGTGGAAAAGCTGCATGTAACCGGTGTCCAGCTTGCCCACTTCCTTGCCCACCAGGATAAGGGTGAGGCCTACGGCGGCCAGCATGCACAGGGTTTTGAAGATATCCATGCCGATGACGGCCTTGACGCCGCCACGCACGGTGTAGAGCCATACGAGGAGCACCGAGAGCACCACCGTTACCCAGAACGGTACGCCGACGGGGCCGAGCAGCAGCAGCTGCAGGGTGGCGCACACCAGATACAGGCGGGCGCTGGCGCCCAGAATCTTGGAGATGAAGAAAAACCAGGCTCCGGTCTTATGGGAGGCCATGCCGAAACGCTTGTCCAGGTATTCGTATACCGACACCACGTTGAGCTTGAAGTAGAGCGGACACAGCACAAAGGCAATGACCAGGTAACCAAGGAAAAATCCCATTACCATCTGGAGATAGCCGAACCCGGCTACATCTACCATACCGGGGACCGACACGAAGGTAACACCCGACAGGCAGGACCCGATCATGGCAATGGCCACTTTCCACCAGGCGGTGGAACGGGTTGCGTAAAAGTCTTTTTTAGGCATTTTTTAAGTTATCTTTATAGGCTCGGCCGATGGGAATTTTCTCTCCCACTCCCATCAGCTGTACCTCTGTGCCGCTGCGATGTTCAATTCTCCAGAGCGGCACGATGTAGGAACGGTGGACGCGCACGAATTTTCCCTGAGGCAGCATGTCCATGACGCTCTTGAGAGCAATCTGCGACACTACGTCCTCCCGATGGTCCATATGGAAGCACGCGTAGTTGTTCCGCCCTTCTATATACTGGATGGCCGATACGGGAAGATGAATGACCTGATAGTCGGATTTCACCTGAATGTCTTCACCGCCCGCTTCCACGGCCTCCTGACGCCTTTTCTCCAGCGCCCTGGCTGCATTGTCCTCGGCTTCTTCGGCCTCTTTCACGGCCGTAAGGGCATTGACACGCGCGCTCAGGAAACCCACGGGAACGGCGTAGGCGTTAACCGCCAGAAAAAGGATCCACATGGCGCGGACATGCAGCTGCATGCCGCCCATGCGACCCGATATATTACCCGGAAAACTCACTGGAGTCAAGGTCATGAGGAAGGTGACTACCATCATGAGGAAAAAGACACCTGCCGCCGTGATCTTGCTTCCTCTTCCCGGGTCTGCGAGCATGGGACCCAGGACCTTGCGGCCCATGATCCACACACCCAGGAGCCAGAGCGTGTACAGCAGGACGTAATCCGGCTGCCACGAGGCCCACTCGCCCGTAGGGAAAAGGAACATCATCCCCGGCAGCACAATGGCGCAGAAGATGATGTCCAGTATGATTTCCGTTCTAAGCATTCACTCTAGAATTCGTAGCCGGCGAACTCGATGTCGCGGGCGGCGCGTTCTTTGAGCTGAGGGTTCTTGAAGGCCTTCTCGAGGTTGGTCTTCACATCGGCGGCCTTACCCTGACGGGCGGCGATGATGGCCTTGAGGTACCAGACCTTGGGATCTCCGCAGTGAGCGGTCTTGAGGGCCTTGTCCAGCTGGTCGGTGAGGATGAGGGCAAGCACGCTGTTGTGGCAGCAACCCTTAGGCTGCTCCAGCACGCGGGCGGCTTCCTCGTACTTACCGGTGAGGATGAGCACGGTACCCAGGTTGGCCTTGGCTTCGTCGGTGCCGGACTGGCGGAAGCACTGCTCGGCGGTCTTGAAGTCGTCCTTGCGCAGGGCTACGACACCCTTGGCGTTGATGACGTCGGCGTCTACGGTCTTCACCTCGGCCAGACCGGCCTCGGCCTTGGCATCCTTACCCTGGTTCAGGTACAGGACGGCCAGGTTGTACTGGGCGCGGTCGCTGCCGAAGCGCTCGATGGCCTTCTTGTAGATGCTTTCCTTCTGGGCCTCGTCCTTGATGACGGAGGCTACGCGCAGGAGGGCTTCCTCGTCCAGGACGCTCTCGTTGTTCTGGAGCAGGGAGATGAGCTCTTCGTTGGTGTAGTTCTTATACTCCACGTTGGCGATGAGGCGGGCGCGGCGCAGTTCCGGGAGAACTTCACCCTTGAGGGCGGTGAACACCTGGGACATGTTGCGGATTTCGTTCTCACGCACGGCGGGGTCGGAGTACATGGACAGGACGCGGAGGATGAGGTTCTTGTCCTCGAGGTCGCTTTCCTGGACCAGCTGCTGGAAACCTTCCCAGTCTTCACCGACGCTGCGGACGGTGGGATCGGTGGCTTCGTGACCCTTGGTCACCTTCTTCCAGGCCTTGTTGGCGCTGGCGGAACGGTTGTCGGAGAGCTTGTTGTTCTTGCCTTCGGGGCCTTCCGGGGAAGCGTAGGCAACGATTTCGGTGCTCTTGACGGTGGTGCGCTCATCGGCGGCGGCGGCATCGAGGGCGGCCAGGAATTCCTTCACGGACTTGCCCTTGAGCTCGGAGTTGCGGACATCGGCGCTGTTCACCAGATACTTGATCTGACCCTCGGTGGTGGAGGAGATGACATCCTGGTAGTTGTCCTTCTTGAAAGCAACGACACCGGCGCGCTTCACCAGCATGTAGGTGGTGTTGGCGCCGTCGGCCACGCGCTTGACGGGGAGGTTCACCACCTTCTTGCCGGCGATGACCTTGCCGCGCAGCTCGAGGTAGCTCTTCTCCATGCCCTCGACATAGTCGAAGTGGATCTTTTCACTGACTTTCTGGCCGTCCTTGGCAATGACCCTGTAGTTGTCCTTGACTTTTTCGCCCTGATATTTGAAGGGCTTCATGGCAGCTTCACCGCCTTCGTAAACGATCACGGGAGTAACCTCCAGGATCACATTGGGGTTGAAGTAGTCCTTGGGATAGGTAACGGAAACGGTGGCATCAATAGTACCATTCACCACTTCCAGAACGGCGGGGTTGCACTCCGTTTTCACATTTTCGGCCATTTTGGCCATCTTTTCGGGGGAGGCGCAGGCGACTGTGAACAGGGCTGCAGCCAGATAAACAAGAGATTTTTTCATACAATATAGTGTGTTATATTTCTGTGCAAGCGCAAATATAAGTATTTTTTAGTAAATTTGCACGACTATGGACCTGCAAGCGTTAAAGAACAAATACGACATCATCGGCAACGATCCCGTGCTGAACGAAGCCCTGGAAACAGCGGTGAAGTTCGCACCCACCGGCCTAAGCGTTCTCATTCAGGGAGAAAGCGGCGTGGGAAAGGAGAACGTAGCCCGCATCATCCACCAGTTCAGCACCCGCCGGCAGGGAAACTTTTTTGTTGTCAACTGCGGTGCGCTTCCCAAAGAACTGGTCAACTCGGAGCTGTTCGGCCATGTGAAGGGATCATTCACCGGGGCCGTGGACAACCGCAAGGGTTATTTCGAGGAGTCGGACGGCGGCACGCTCTTTCTGGACGAGATCGCAGAGCTCCCGCTGGAGTCCCAGGCGCTCCTGCTCCGCGTGCTGCAGAGCGGAGAGTACCGTAAGGTGGGTTCCAACAAGGTGGAGCACACGGACGTGCGCGTAGTCGCCGCCACCAACGTACATCTGTACGAGGCCGTAAAGCGGGGCAAGTTCCGCGAAGACCTTTATTTCCGCCTTTCGGCGGCCCAGATCCGCATCCCTCCCCTCCGGGAGAGAAAGGGAGATATCTATCTGCTGTTCAGAAAGTTCACTTCTGATTTTTCGGAGGTGAACGGCATGTGCAAGATCAGTCTCAAGCCCGACGCCATCCGCCTGCTGGAGCAGTACCGCTGGCCGGGCAACATCCGCCAGCTGCAGGGCTTTACCCAGAGCCTTACGGCGCAGGTTTCGGTGAAGGTTACGCCCACGCTGCAGCGCATCGAGCTCAGCGCGCAGGACCTGGAGCCCCTCATGCCCCGCGAGCAGGGAGACCCCATTCCCGTCGTGTACGAGGGGGCCCCGGCCGGTCCCTCCTTCAGCGCCGACGAACGGCAGGCCATCTTCAAGGCCATCTTCGACCTCAAGCAGGAGGTGGACGCGCTCAAGACCCGCCTGGACCGTCGCGAACTGCCCGCACCTGCAGCCGCCGCCCCGCTGGAAGAGGCCGAGTGGCAGGGTGAGGAGGAGTTCAGCGCCCATCGGCCCATCGTGCATGTAGAAACACATGAGCAGCCCGAGGAAGGCAGTTCGCTGAGCGTCCGCCGCAACGAGGAAGACCTCATCCGGCAGGCGCTGGAGAAGTACCACGGCAACCGCAAGAAGGCCGCCGAGGAACTGGGCATGAGCGAACGCACCCTGTACCGCAAGCTTCCGCCCGAATACCGTAAGAAATGAGAAAATTTGTAAGCATACTGGCCGGCTCGCTGCTCATGGTTTCCTGTGGGATCTATTCCTTCACGGGAACGTCCATCCAGGCCGATGTCAAGACCATCACCATCCCCTACGTGGAGTACAAGGCGCTTCGCGTGAACCCGTCCCTGTCCGGAGACCTCACGGAGGCCCTGCAGGAGAAGTTCCGTAAGCTCACCCGCCTGGAGCAGGTGGACGTAGACGGAGACATGGAGCTGGTGTGCGAGGTAACCGGTTACGATGTGAGCGCCACGGCCGTCACCGCCGACGAACAGGCTGCGCAGAGCCGCCTTACCGTCACCGTGAAGATTGACTTTTCCAATAGGAAATACCCCGAGGACGACGTCAACAACAAGACGTTCAGCGCCTATGAGGATTTTGATGCCACGCAGGCGCTGGATGCCGTGGAGGCCACGCTGTGCGAGACCATCATCGAGAAACTCGTGGAAGATATATTCAACGCAACCGTCGCACAATGGTAGAGCCCTTCCATCATATTGACATCCATTCACTTACTCTGGACGAGCTGTCGGGAGTGGTAAACCTGTACCCCTGGTATGCCGCAGCCAGGCTGGAGCTGTGCCGGCGCATGTTTTCCATGGGAGAGAATGCATGGACCGAAGAAGAATTCGCCGCGCAGGCGCTCTATGTGGGAGACCGGAGCAAGTTCTCGCAGCTTATCCGCGGCCGGCGCCAGGTCAATTGTGCCGATAAAGATGCATCGGCCCTCATGGCAGCCTACATGGAGCCGTCCGTCACGGAGCAGCCGATGCACTCCGTGCGCGTTGTGGGAGGAGACTATTTCTCCCAGGCCCAGTACGACAAAGTGCGCGAAGGAGGAGACAATGTGTTCTCCCGCTTTGCGGCCAAACCCCGCACGGAAACCCCTGCGGTGAACACGGAGACAGAAGCCATCGCAAACCGTTTTGCCACCGAGACACTCGCGCAAATCTTTGTGGAACAGGGCTGTTATGAGGAGGCAAAGCGCATTTATTCCCGTCTCGTTTTGGATATTCCGGAAAAAAGTGCTTACTTTGCATCCCTTATTGAGAAATTGGATCACTTAGACTAATAAAAAAGTAACAATACATGAACGCAGCATTCACTATCCTGGTTGTTCTGATTATCATCGCAGCCATCCTCCTGATTGCAGTCGTCCTCCTGCAGAGCGGTAAGGACGGCGGCCTCGCTACCAACTTCACTTCGGCCAACCAGACTCTGGGCGTGCGCCAGACGGCCACCATCTTGGAAAAAGCCACCTGGTACCTTGTGGCCTTCATCCTGGTCATGAGCATCATCACCGTGTTCGTTGCCCGTGGCAACACCCAGCGCGGCACCAACGATGCCATCTCCACCGAGATCATCAACCAGGCAGAGCCCGCAGCCGATGAAATGCCCGCATTCCCTGTTTCGCAGGAGAATCCCGAGGTTGCTGAGTAAGCAGCGCTTCACGCCAAAGAATAATGCCAGAGTCCGTCGTTGGGCTCTGGCATTTTTTTCGTCCCGGCCCCTCCCCAGCCTTCCGTCCGCCTCCAGCACGTCTAGATGCGCAGTTTAGGGCCTTTTTGCGCATCCAGAAATGCTCCAGCACGTCTAGATGCGCAGTTTGGGGCATTTTTGCGCATCCAGAAATGCTGGGGGCAAACTTCTGCCAAAATGTCAGCCATTTTACGTACGGAACGGAGATTGATGGTCTCTACGGCGTAAAAAGGAGAAAAGATTATGGCAGACAACAGTAACAACACATTCCTCGGAAGGTTTGCAATTAACCTGAACGAGCGGGCTGCACAGGGCAAACTGGACCCCGTGATTGGCCGTGACGACGAGATTCGCCGTGTGCTGCAGATCCTGAGCCGCCGCACTAAGAACAACCCCATTCTGGTGGGCGAGCCGGGTGTAGGTAAAACGGCTATCTCCGAAGGCATTGCCCAGAACATCGTAAACGGGCAGGTGCCCGAGAACCTTAAATCCAAGAAAGTCTACTCCCTGGACATGGGTGCTCTTATTGCAGGCGCCAAGTACCAGGGCGAATTCGAAGAGCGTCTGAAGGGCGTAGTGAAGGAAGTGGTGGACAGCGCCGGTGAAATCATCCTGTTCATCGATGAGATTCACACGCTGGTGGGTGCTGGCCGAAGCTCCGGCGCCATGGATGCGTCCAACATCCTCAAACCGGCACTGGCCCGCGGCGAGCTCCGCACCATCGGCTCAACCACCCTTGACGAGTACCAGAAGTACTTCGAGGCCGATAAGGCCCTGGAGCGACGTTTCCAGATGGTGATGGTGGACGAGCCTTCGCCGGCCGAGTCCATCGCCATCTTGAGAGGCCTTAAAGAGCGCTATGAGAACCACCACAAGGTGCGTATCGAAGACGATGCCCTCATTGCGGCCGTGAACCTGAGCCACCGGTACATTACCAGCCGGTTCCTCCCGGACAAGGCCATCGACCTGGTGGACGAAGCTGCCTCCAAGCTGCGTCTGGAGATGAATTCCGTTCCGGAGCCTATCGACGACCTCAACAGCGCCATCCGCCAGAAGGAGATCGAGCGCGAGGCCATCAAGCGTGAAGGGACATCGGCCAAGATGGAGAAATTGGAAGCCGAGCTCAAGGAACTGCAGGCTAAGCGTGACGTGCTCATGAAGCGTTGGAATGAGGAGAAGGAGACCCTGAGCGGTTTGCAGACGGCCCGTCAGGAACTGGAGAACCTGAACCTGGAGGCCAAGACGGCCGAGAGAAACGGCGACTACGCCAAGGTGGCAGAGATCCGCTATGGCAAGATGGCGGCTACGCAAAAGCGCATTGACGAGCTCACCGCCAAGGCTGAGTCCATCAAAGATCCAATTGTGACAGAAGCGGTTACGCCAGAAGACATTGCAGAGGTTGTGGCTAAATGGACTGGCATCCCCGTGAAGCGGATGCTGGAGAGCGAGAAGGAAAAGCTCCTTCGCATGGAGAGCGAACTGCACAAGCGGGTTGTAGGACAGGACGAGGCCATCCGTGCCGTGGCCGATGCCGTCCGCCGCAGCCGCGCGGGCCTTTCGAACGAGAAGCGGCCCATCGGTTCCTTCCTCTTTATGGGTACCACCGGCGTGGGCAAGACCGAACTGGCCAAGGCCCTGGCCGAATTCCTGTTCAACGACGAGAACATGATGACGCGAATCGATATGTCCGAGTACCAGGAGCGGCACACCGTTTCCCGTCTGGTAGGTGCGCCTCCGGGATATGTAGGTTACGACGAAGGCGGCCAGCTCACCGAGGCCGTAAGGCGCAAGCCTTACTCCGTAGTGCTGCTGGACGAGATCGAGAAGGCTCACCCGGACGTATTCAACGTGCTTCTGCAAGTGCTGGACGATGGCCGACTCACGGATAACAAGGGCCGCACCGTGGACTTCAAGAACACCATCCTCATCATGACCTCCAACGCCGGAGCCGACATCATCCAGAGCTATATGGACCGCCTGCCGGAAGTGAATGGCGTGGACATGCAGGCCATCGCTACGCGCAGGAGCCTGCTGGACGAGTGCAAGGGCAAAGTACTGGACGTGCTCAAAGCCACCGTGCGCCCCGAGTTCCTCAACCGTATCGACGAGATCATCATGTTCGACCCTCTTACCAAGGCCGATATCCGCGACATCCTTCACATCCAGGAAACCGAACTGCAAACGCGCCTGGCCCAGAACGACATTACCGTTACGTTTACACCGGCCTTCGAAGACTACATGACCGAACACGGCTACGACCCCGCTTATGGCGCCCGTCCCGTGAAACGTCTTATGCAGCGTGAACTGGTGAACCTCCTGGCCCAGCGTATACTGGAAGGCGCCATCCGCAAGGACAGCACCGTAGAAGTAGACGTTTCAGGCGGAGAAGTAGTGGTGCGGAACAAGTAGCACTTCGCTCCCAGCATTTCTGGATGCGCAAAAAGGCCCCAAACTGTGCATCTCCGCGTGCTGGAGCATTTCTGGATGCGCAAAAAGGCCCCAAACTGCGCATCTAGACGTGCTGGAGGAGGATGGAGGGGCCGAGGCGAAAACCGCCGCTACTGCTGCTCCGGCACGCGAATGAGTTCGCCGTGCTCCTGGGCAACGGTTTCTTTCCACAGCTCGGTGTAACCGGGCTGTTCTATTTTTGCGGGCATGCCTTCACTGTATTCGGAATGAATGAAGCGGCCGTCTTTGTCCTGCGGCTTCACGTTACCGTCCATGAACTTGACCAGCAGTTCCTCTTCCAGGCCTTTCCAAACCTCGAACTGGTTCTGGGCCGTGTTCACACTGTAGTCGGTGACGTACTTAACGACTTTGGCAAAGGGTGTACGCGAAATCATGACGTCTCCTTTGGAGGAGAGTTTCTTCTGGAGCTTCACCACAACCTGGTTGTACATTACCACGGCCATGCTGTCTACGGAATGCGTGCGGCGCTCGGTCTGGTCCCACTCGAAGGCATCAATCTGGGCGCGCACATGCGGAGCCATGACATTGTACATCTTGTAGCAGGCATTGGAGATACGGTTGTTGATCCAGAAAGAAGACGTGGCCGAGTAGTGGAGCATGTCTCCGTTCCCCTCCTTGAAGCACTCGGGCACCTTGGTAGTGCTGGTGTAGATGGGAGTGAGATAGGACGTAGCCGCGTCGTCGGTTCCGAACCAGAGAATACCGCCCACGACGTCGGGAACGTAGTTACGGGCCTGGCCCACCATCCAGAAGCCTGTCTGCTGGGTAGCGATGGCACGCTCGTTCACATAGGTCTTGCCGTCAAACTCGAACTCCATGGGGCGCCAGCGGTACGGAAGGGCGTTGCCACCCGCGCCGATATCCTGGGTCATGTCCATAGGAGTACCCTCAAAGTGGTCTCTCATGACATCGGCAATTTCCTTGACGCCGGCCTTCTTGCGGGGATACACGAACAGGGGCAGGTCTCCGTTAAGGTCGTTGCCCAGCACGTAGTCCAGGTAGTTGTAGGCATCGCGGGTGACGGCATTGCCGTTCTCGTCGTAGAAGGAGAACCAGCCGTCGGTGAGGATGTTATAAGCGGCCCAGACGCGGGCATCGCAGCCGCGAACGGTACCAAAGTCCACGGGGCAGTAGGCCTTCTTGAAGCTGAACTCACTGTCCAGACCGTCGAAATAGCCCTTGCGGCGGGCGAAGGAAATGACGTCGGGAGCATAGAGGCAGTTGTCGGGATCATTGAGGGGGAACTTGCCGATGCGCGCCTGATTGGCGTGGGCGCAGATGGCACCGTCGGGAATGCGCATGGCCACCCACACGATGCCCTTCTGGGTATTCACCCCGTTCTTGATGTTCATGCCCTTACCCACCAGTTCCATGATCCAGGCCTCGTTCTTGTCCGCAATGGAGAAAGTTTCTCCTTCGGAGGCATAGCCGTAGGTGTTAGCCAGGTCTACAATGACATCAATGGCCTCGCGGGCCGTCTTGGCACGCTGTAGAGCAATGTAGATGAGGGAACCGTAGTCTATTCCGCCCTTCTTGTCTTCCAGCTCGGGACGTCCGCCCCAGGTGGTCTCGGTGATGATGACCTGGAACTCGTTCATGTTACCCACCGTCTGGTAGGTATGCGGCACCTGCTCAATTTCTCCCAGATAGCGGTGCGTGTCCCACTCATAGACGGGCAGCATACTGCCTGCCTTCCAGTCACGGGCCGGCTTGTAATACAGCTCACCGAAGAGAGTGTGCGAGTCGGCAGCATAGGAAACCAGCACCGAGCCGTCCCGCGTGGCGCCGCGGGTGACAATTACGTTGGTGCAGGCCAGGCTCTGGGCCTCAAATGCAACGGCCGCCAAGGCTACCGCCATCAATTTGAGTATGGATTTTGTCATGGTTATTTGGGCTTTTTCGATTAATTGCGTAATTTTGTCGTCTGACATCAATTTACAAAGGTATGAAAATTTATCGTTTATTGAGCGTCATCCTGGGCGCAGCGCTGTCTGTTTTTGCAGCATCGGCCCAGAACCAGCAGCCGCAGACCCCCGAACAGCGGGAAAAGCAGCTGCTCGAATTCATTGACAAGGAAGTGCAGCGCCTATCCTCCCAGCTGGACCTCGAGTACTGGCAGGAGTTTTACGTAGACTCCACCCTCACCCATGACTACAAAGCCATGACGGAAGAGATGGAGCGCCTCTCCAGCGCCAAAGTAGAGAATACAGACCTCTACATTGCCGTCCAGGACAAATGGGCCGAGCAAATTGATGCCTCCTACAAATCCTTCTTCACGGAGGAGCAGTGGAACAAGTACTGGAAAACAGGCGCAAAGAAGGCCCAGCAGGCCCGTGACAAGAGAAAAAACAAAAAGAAATAAAATATCGGTATGAAAGAAGCGATTGAACAGATTTTAGGTGAACTGAACAATCTGAAAGCCTCCACCCAGAAAGAGGTGGAAGAAGCCCGCATCCGTTTCCTGGGCAAAAAAGGTGAGATCACGGCCCTCATGGAAGAATTCCGCACCGTGGCCCCCGAACTCAAACGCGAATACGGCCAGAAACTGAACGAACTCAAGAAGGCCGCCGCCGCCAAGATCGAAGAGCTCAAGGAAGTGGCCGAGCAAGCCGCCGAGGCCGCCGCACCCAAGGAAGACCTCTCCATGCCCGGAGACGCCATTCCCCTCGGAAGCCGCCACCCCGTTTCCATCGTGCGCCAGCAGATAGTGGACATCTTCCGCAAATTTGGTTACGACGTTGCAGAAGGCCCCGAGATTGAGGACGATTACCACGTGTTCGAAGCGCTGAACTTCCCCCCGAATCACCCCGCCCGCGAAATGCAGGACACGTTCTTCGTGAGCACCGGCCACGTAAACCCGCTGCTCCTGAGAACCCACACTTCCTCCGTACAGGTTCGCACCATGGAAAAGGAAAAACTCCCCATCCGTGTTGTGTGCCCCGGCCGTGTGTTCCGCAACGAGGCCATCAGCGCCCGTGCCCACTGCATCTTCCATCAGGTAGAAGGCCTCTACATTGACAAGGACGTCACCTTCGCAGACCTCAAGCAGGCCATCCTGCTGTTTGCCCGTGAAATGTTCGGGGCCGAGACCGAGATCCGCATGCGCCCCTCCTACTTCCCCTTCACCGAGCCCTCGGCCGAGGTAGACGTGAGCTGTAACATTTGCAAGGGTAAAGGCTGCAACATCTGCAAAGGCACCGGCTGGCTGGAGATCATGGGCTGCGGAATGGTAGATCCCAACGTCCTCAAAGCCTCCGGAATTGACCCGAATGAGTACAGCGGCTTTGCCTTCGGCATGGGCGTAGAAAGAATCGCCATGCTCAAGTGGCAGGTGAACGACCTTCGCCACTATTTTGAGAACGATATGCGCTTCCTGCAGGAGTTCGCGACCGCAACAGAGGTCTAAAAAAACTCTACAAAAACCCTGCAAGGGGTTCTAAAAGTTGGAATTACAGTTTACAGTGGCTATCTTTGAACCAACAAAGACAGCCACTTAACATGAAACTGTTCCAAATATTCTCTACAAACCGCGCAAAACTGTTTGCAGAATCGGTGGACAAACTCCTCAATACGGTAGATACCGCATTGATACTCTTTAAGGAAGGCGTCCGCAGCTACCTCTACAACGACGCCGAGAGTTTTTCCCAAACCCTCTCAGCCATGGCCACCGCCGAGACCGAGGCGGGAGCCCTCCGGAGAGAAATCGAAAACATGCTTTATTCCCGCGGTGCGCTCATCCGTTACCGCGGAGACATCATGCGCCTGCTGGAGAGATTTGACCACATCCTCTCCATCCTGAGTAACGACCTGGTCCAGTTCGAAATTGAATCCCCCTCCGTCCCCACGGAGCTCAAGAAAGAGTTTGTCAAGCTGGCCGAGCTTGCCACCATGGCGGCCGAGACCACCATCCCCGGCACCAAGGCCTACTTCTCCCACCCGGACCAGGTAAGCGAGAATATCCATCGCGTGTACCTCTATGATAAGCAGGCCGTGAAGCTGTCCCAGTCCATCAAGCGCACCGTCTTCCACGATATGAACCAGCTCAAGCTGAGCGAAAAGTTCCACCTGCGCTATTTTGCCCTCCACATCGAAGACCTGTCCACCGCCGCCGTCAAGGTAGCCGAACAGCTCTCGGTGATGTCCATCAAACGAAGCCTGTAGGAAAAGAAAAAGATGATTCTGACCATCCTCACACTGACCTTCGCACTGGTGGCAACGGTTCTTCCGCTGATGAAGCTGGAGTATCCGGCCCTCTCCGGAGTCGTATGCGCTTCCGGTGCCAATGAGAGGTGGTCTGTCAAGATCCTGGTCCCTGTCCTGGCCGCCGCAGCCCTGGCCATCCTGATGCTGGGCGTGCTGCCGGGAGAAGCCCTGACAGACTGGGGCATCACGCTGGACCTTCATGCCGTCGCAATCATTTCCCTGGGAACCGCCGCTTCGGTTATCGTCGCGGCCGCCATCCATCGCTTCACCTCCGTTCCCTACGCGCTGGCTGGGGCCCTTTTCGGCTACCAGTTCATGACCGAAGGCAGCGTGGACGTGTCCCTTGCGGGCGGAATCGTCCTCAGCTGGGTGGCGGCGCCGGTACTGTGCGGCCTGCTGTCGGCCCTCATTGCGAAGATGCTGCTCAGATACGCGACGCGTCCGGGAAGAAACCTCGTCATCATTGACCAGCGCCTGCTGGCCGGTTGCATCCTGGGCACCCTCCTTCTTACGGTGACAGCGGCGTGGAACCTGGGACAGTTTGTCGGATTCTTCCCGCGCCAACTGCTGGGAGAAGGGCCGGAACCCCTCGCCATCACCGTAGCCGCCGCGGGCATCCTCTTCTTGATGCGCACGCGCGTATCCGAGAGCGACACCGACTTCGGCTCGGTGAGCACGCTGGCCGTCCTGCTTTCCATGGCGGTCTGCTTTGGAGTATTCTCCTGGAGCGGAATCCGAAGTATCGGCCTCATACCTACGGTACTGTCGGCCAATTCGCTCCTGGTCGCGGGGCTGGTGGGCGTGAGCATGGCCATGCAGAATCCCATGATCAGCGGGGAGGACGTCCTCAAGTGTGCATCGGCCTCCTTCGTGGCGCCGATCCTGGGTTTCCTGCTCACCTATTGCCTGAGCATGGTGTTTTCCACGCTGGTCCTCCTGGGTCTTGTCGCGATGGCGGCCGCCCTCTATCTGTACGTGCGCAAACAGCGCAGCGACAACCGCCGCCGAGAGATGATCCGGGACCGCGAAGAGCAGATCTACTCTACGCAGAAGTCCCTCTCGGCCCTGGAAGTGCGCGTGGAGACCAACGAGAAAGAACTGCTGAACAAACTGGAACTCAAACGCAAGGAGCTGGTAGATTTCGCGGTGGGCGTGAGCGAGCAGAAAGCCTTCATGGAACAGGTCTATGAAGACCTGGTCAATGTGCGGGCCCTGCCGGACGGTCACGACAGGGAAAAAGCACTGGACGAAGTCCTCTCCCGCATTCGGGAGCGCATGTACTTCACGCGCGAAATCAGCGACTTCTATGCCCGCACGGAAATCCTGCACCGGGACTTCAACACCCGCCTCAAGGAGGCCTTCCCAGACCTCACCGAAAGCGAAAGAAAACTGGCCAACCTGCTGCGCCAGGGCTTTTCCTCCAAGTATATCGCCTCCCTCATGAACATCACCCCCAAGAGCGTGGAAATATCCAGGTACCGCCTCAGGAACAAACTGGGCCTGAAGCGCAGCGACAACCTGGTCCAATATATCAAATCTATCTAATAACCTTTTTTATACTAACTTATGCGTAAACTAATCTCTGCTATCGCAATCGTGCTGCTCACTGCGAGCGCCGCCTTTGCACAGAAGGCCCCCAAGTACAACCAGTACGGCGTGGCCGTTCAGTCCGACGTTCTGGACGTGGAAGCCCAGGACGGTATCCTCGTGATGGCTTCCCCGAACTCCAAGTACAAGATGTGGTTCGACATCCGCGTCCAGGCCGATGTAGCCGGCTTCTTCGGCGCCCCCTCCTATGCCGACAAGATTGGTAGCGGCGTTTCCATCCGCCGCGCCCGTTTTGCCGTGAAAGGCCAGATTGACGAGAACTGGTACGGCGAATTCGACATGGACCTCGCCAACGGTCTCGTGGAACTCAAGGACGCCATCGTGCGTTTCACCGGCGTTCCCAACCTGGAACTCCAGATCGGTAACTTCAAGGAGAACTTCTCCATCCAGCGCAACACCACCTCCCGCTACCTCCAGTTCATGGAGCGCCCGATGGTGTGCTCGGCCCTCACGCCTTCCCGTCACTTTGGCTTCAACGCCAAGTACGCCAAGGACTGGATCTGGGCCAGCGCCGGTATCTTCGGCCCCGAAATCGCCGGAGCAGAGGAATGGCAGTATATCGCCGACAACAACAAGGACTTCGGCTACAACGCCGGCCTCTCCTTCACCGGTAAGGTAGTCTTCCGCCCCCTCTACAAGCTGGATAACGCCAGCCTGCACATTGGCGCCGCCGCTTCCTACCGCACGCCCAAGGCCAGCGCCGAGAAGTTTGGCTACTACCGCGCCAGCGCCCGCAACTCCACCAGCATCAACCGCAAGAAGTATCTGGACACCAGCGACCTCGCCGGCTATGACCACAACCTCCTGTGGACGGTAGAGCTGGCCGGTCACTACAAGGGCCTGCGCTATGAGGCTGCCTATGTCCAGGACAACGTATCCTTCAAGGCCGATGCCGAGGATCCCACTCCCAAGATGTTCAACGGCTGGTATGCCCAGGCCGGTTACCTCCTGTTTGGCGGCACCCAGCGCTACGACGCCAACGGCGGCAAGTACACCAAGATCAAGCCCGGCAAGAAGTGGGGAGACATCGAACTCTGCGCCCGCTATGAGTACTGCAACCTCAACAGCGGAAACGTATTCGGCGGCACCGCCGAGGCCTACACCGTGGGTCTCAACTACTGGGTCACCAACAACGTGAAGATGCAGATCAACTACCAGTACAACAACAACGACCGTTACGCCAACGGCAAGAACAAACTCTTCGTGGGCCTGGACGAGTCCGGCGCTCCCACCAAGGACTTCGCCAAGGTCGTGACCGCCAAGGGCAAGGCCGGCGTTGACTATCACATGATTGCCGTCCGTTTTGAAATTGACTTCTAATACTTGAAAGCCTTATGAAAAAGCTCATTATAGCATCCGTCGCCATCCTCATGGCCCTTACCGCCTGCGTAAAGGACGGCCTGTATCCCTACACCACCTTCTCCTCCCTGGAGAACACCATCGCCTACGATGAGAACGACGATGTAACCGTTACCGTCAAGGCATCGGCCCTCATGACCATTAACGAAATCAACCTCGTCTACACCGTAAACCAGGGAGAGCCCAAGACCGTGGCCATGACCCTGGACGGCAAGAAGTACAAGGCTACCATCCCGGCCCAGCCCATGGACACCGTGGTGGAATTCTACATCGAGGCCAAGACCGACGACGCCGTGTCCAAGTCGGCTGTCACCACCTACACCGTGGGCGTGATTCCCATTGACTTCACTCCCCTGAAACTCAATGAGATCAACGGCAACGCAAAGTTCATCGAACTTGTCAATACCGGCTCCAAGGACATCAACATGAAGGGCGTCACCATCCAGAAGGACGGAGCCGTGAAGTGGACCGGTTCCGAGGCTACCACCCTCAAGGCCGGTGCCTTCCTCCTGCTCTACAGCTCTGACGTAACCGTCACCGGCGGTGCCCAGGAAGGCTATGCAGCCGAACTCGTCTTTGACGGCGGCCTCTCCGCCAAGAAGGCCGTGCACGTAGAGCTGTTCGACCCTAAGGGCAACAGCCTGTCCGACTTCAACCTCACCACCCTCCTCAAGGCACAGGCCCCTGCCTCCTACGGTGTCAACGCCGACGGCAAGTGGTACTATCAGGACGCCACCCCCGGTGCCAAGAACGTTGACGGAACCGACGTAGTATTTGAATAAAAACCTTTTTTAAACTCTATATTTTAATATGGCAGAACTTAAGATTGGCGAGATTTCCAAACCTCGCTTTGAATTCCGCAGCTTCGGTCAGAGCTTCTGCGAAGCGCACAAGAGAATGGCACGCCTCTCCGTCCCCGTACCCGAGAAGGTATGGGAGCGCACCAGTGATGAGATTTACATCATCAGCGCCAAGAACGACATCAACAATACCAAGATCCGCGACGGCAAGATGGACATCAAGACCTATGTCCAGACCGTAGACGGCTTCGAGCAGTGGAATCCCCTCATGAAGGGCGAATTCCCCATCTCCAAGGAAGTCCTGGAGAAGGAAGTCTTCCCCGCCTTCATGGTGGAGATGCCCGCCCTCACCAAGGACACCTATACCTTCGAGGAGTTCATCGCCATGGTGAAGGCCTGCCCGGACCTCGCCGCCGTCCGCGTGCACAAGCAGCGCTTCGGCTACATGGTGAACAACACCATCTGCGAGGTAGGTAACGTCCTTATCAACGGCGCCAAGGTGGTCACCATCAACTCCGAGAGCACCGAGATCGAAGACATCAAGAAGACCGTGGCCGACTGCCACCTGGAGGGCGTTGAGAACATCAACTACCTGCAGGCCATCAAGCGCGTCATTGGTATGAGCGACAAACCCTTAGCAAACGAATAAGCCATGGCACAGGAAATTGAAAAGAAATTCTTGGTAAAGGGAGACTTCAAGGCCGATGCCTTCAAAGCCACCCGCATCACTCAGGGCTACCTTTCCTCCGTACCGGAGCGCACCGTGCGCGTCCGCGTGAAGGGTGAGAAGGGCTTCATCACCATCAAGGGTATCGGCAACGCCTCCGGCGCCGCCCGCTTCGAGTGGGAGAAGGAAATCCCCGTGGAAGAGGTCAAGTCCCTCCTGGAGCTGGCCGAGCCCGGCGTGATTGACAAGACCCGCTACCTGGTGAAGAACACCGACGGCGTTCACACCTGGGAAGTGGACGAGTTCTACGGCGACAACGAAGGCCTCACCGTGGCCGAGGTTGAGCTCGCCGACGAGAACGAGCCCTTTGACAAGCCCGCATGGCTGGGTGAAGAGGTCACCGGTGACCCCAAGTACTTCAACTCCATGCTCATGAAGAACCCTTATAAGAACTGGAAGTAACATGATGGACCCGCTGGACATGAACAACTACAGGGTCGAGAAACTGCCCAAGATGCAGAAATCGGCCTTTGAGATCTGGATGGCACGCCTGGGCGCGCCCCTGGCACTCATTGCATTTGTCTGGATAACATGGTTCTGTCACATCGGGTTCATAGACCATCTGGACACCGGGCTGCTGGCCGCCTCGGCTCAGAAGCGGCTGACAGCCCTGGGTCTGGAGGGTTTTATCCGCGCCAATTATGCCATGCTGGGCATATTTGTCGCCAGCCTCATCCTCTGGATGACAGAGGCTATCCCCAACTACCTCACTTCCCTCATCCTCATCCTGGGCGTGGTCCTGTTTAACGTAACCACGCAGAAGGAAGCGCTGGCCCAGCTGGGTCATCCGGTGATGTGGCTCAACATCCTCAGTTTTGTACTGGCGTCCATGCTGGTGAAAACCCGCTTTGCCAAGCGCCTGGCCCTGGCCTTTGTGATCAAGTTTGGCCGCAGTGCCAAGGGTGTGCTGTGGAGTTTCCTCCTCATCAACCTGGTGCTGAGCGCCTTCATATCGGCCACTACCGTCAAGGCCACCATCATGCTGCCCATTTTCATGGTGATCTGCGCCATCTACGGGGCCGGTGACGGCAAGCGCAACAACTTTGGACGCAATCTGGTTATCCAGAACCTGTTTCAGGTGAACATCGGCGCCAACGCCTTCTATACGGGCAGCGGCGCACATCTGCTTGCTATCTCCCTCATCGCGGGTTTTGTAGGATCCTGCGACTTCGGATATGCCGATTGGTTAGTGGCAGTGGGCCCCATGAGCGTGATTATCCTCGTGGTGGGCCTGCTCCTGGGCATGTATGTATTCTTCCCTATGAAAAAGGAGGAGCAGGTGCCGCAGATCGAGGGAGGTATCGAGCGGCTTCGCTCCGAGCTCCAGGCCATGGGGCCCATGAGCGTGCAGGAATGGCGGGCAGTAAGCATTTTCCTTGTGGTACTCATTCTCTGGGTTACCAAGGGCACATTCCACAACATTGACGAGACCATCGTGGCCCTCATCGGCGCCGTGCTGGCCCTCCTTCCGGGCGTAGGCGTGGTGAAGTGGAACGATGTAGACATTCCCTGGCACCTGATGCTCTTCAGCGCCGGTGCCTACACCCTGGGAAGCGGCCTCAACGCCACCGACCTTCCCAACACCATGGTGAACGCGGCCTTCGACTCCCTGGGCATCACGGCCAATACGCCTTTCTGGGTCCTGTACGTGGTCCTGACGTTCCTGATGATGTACTCCGGACTGGTGTTCCAGTCCAAGACCATCCGTACCATGGTCTTTGTGCCCATCGCACTGGGCGTGGAGAAGCGCTTTGGCTTCCCGCCCATGAGCCTGGCCCTTCCGGTGTCCATGCTCATCGAGCACTGCTATGTGCTCCCCTTCAACAGCAAACCCGCGGCCCTGCTGTATACCACCAACCACTACAGCATGACGGACGCATTCAAATACGGCATCACCATGATGACCTTTTCCTGGCTGCTCATCCTGCTGTTTGGACAGACCGTCCTAAAATGGCTGCACATTACGCCGGGTTTATTTTAATCTTTGTATATTTGTTATAGGTATGAGTTTTGACTGGGTTATGATTTTCCGGCTGGTCGCCGCCGGATTCCTTGGCGGCTTCATTGGTCTGGAGCGGGAATTCCGCGCCAAGGAAGCGGGTGTGCGTACGCATTTCATCGTAGCGCTGGGCAGTGCCCTGTTCATGATTATATCCGAGTTTGCCTTTGAGGGCAAGCAGCACGACGCCGCCCGTGTGGCTGCGCAGGTGGTTTCCGGCATTGGTTTCATCGGCGCCGGCGTTATCATTTTCCAGCGCAACGTGGTCCGTGGCGTCACCACGGCTGCCGGCCTTTGGGTGGCAGCCGCCATCGGCCTGGCCTGCGGAGACGGCATGTACCCCGTGGCCATCGCCGCCACCGTGCTCACGGTCTCCTGCCTGGAGATGATGCACTTTGTCAACCTCCACTACAGCGAGAAACTGGTGGACCTTACCCTCATCCCCGAAAAGCCTTACGACCTCCCCTCGCTCCCCGAGAAACTCAAGAACCAGCGGGTGAACGTGGATGCCTACTCCATCTCGGGAGGGAAAATTCACCTCACCCTTCGCCTCAGACAAAGAGATTACCTAAACACTATAAAGAATTTGATGGACAGCCTGGAGGGCTTTAACATCGAAGAAATGAACTGATAACCACAGAACTAACACACAAAACTATGACCTCTTTATTCTATTTGGTTCCGGCAGCCGCGCTGCTGGCGCTCGTGTTTGCCTGGATCTTCTTCCGGCAGATGATGAAGGAGAGCGAAGGAACCCCCACTATGAAAGAAATCGCACAGTACGTGCGCGAGGGAGCCATGGCGTACCTAAAGCAGCAGTACAAGGTTGTGATTATTGTATTCGCCGTGCTGGCCGTGCTCTTTGCCGTGCTGGCCTACGGCTTTGGCGTGCAGAATCCCTGGGTGCCGTTCGCCTTCCTCACCGGCGGCTTCTTCAGCGGCCTGGCTGGCTTCGTGGGCATGAAAACGGCTACCTTCGCCAGTGCCCGTACGGCCAACGCCACCATGCGAAGCCTCAACAGCGGCCTCAAGATTGCGTTCCGCAGCGGCGCTGTCATGGGCCTCACCGTGGTGGGCCTGGGACTGCTCGATATCGCCATCTGGTGGCTGGTGCTGAACGCCTTCGTGCATGAGGCCTCTGAGGCCCAGACGCTGGTTGTGATTACCACCACCATGCTCACCTTCGGGATGGGCGCTTCCACGCAGGCGCTGTTCGCCCGCGTTGGCGGCGGCATCTATACCAAGGCGGCCGATGTAGGGGCCGACATCGTGGGTAAAGTGGAACAGGATATCCCGGAGGACGACCCCCGCAACCCCGCCACCATCGCCGACAACGTGGGCGACAATGTGGGCGACGTCGCCGGCATGGGCGCAGACCTCTACGAGAGCTACTGCGGCTCCATCCTCGCCACCATGGCGCTGGGCGCATCGGCCTTCTTTGCCGATGGTACCGCGGTGCAGATGCGGGCCATCCTGGCTCCCATGACCATTGCCGCCATCGGCGTGGTGCTCTCCATCCTGGGCATCTTTGTGGTGCGCACCAAGGAGGGTGCTAACCTGCAGGACCTTCTGGGCTCGCTGAGCCGCGGAACCAACCTCGCAGCCGTCCTCATTGCGGTGTGCTCCTTCGGCATCTTCTGGCTCCTCGGCTTCCCCAACTGGTGGATGCTGTCCCTGAGCGTGGTGAGCGGCCTCCTGGCGGGCGTCATCATTGGCAAGGTAACCGAGTACTATACCTCACATTCCTATAAGCCCACCCAGAAGCTGGCCGAGAGTTCGCAAACCGGTCCTGCCACCGTCATCATCAACGGTGTGGGCCTGGGCATGATCTCCACCGCCGTTCCGGTGGTGACCATCGCCTGCGCCATCCTGCTGGCCTATGGCTTTGCCACGGGCTTCCACTTCAGCGTAGATACACTTAGCCATGGCCTGTACGGCATTTCCATCGCCGCCGTGGGCATGCTCTCTACCCTGGGCATCACCCTGGCGACCGACGCCTACGGCCCTATCGCCGACAATGCCGGCGGCAACGCGCAGATGAGCGAGCTGGATCCTTCCGTCCGTGAAAAGACCGACATCCTGGACTCCCTGGGCAACACCACAGCCGCTACCGGCAAGGGCTTTGCCATCGGCAGTGCCGCCCTTACGGCGCTGGCCCTGCTGGCTTCCTACATTGAAGAGATCAAGATTGGCCTGGGACACATCGGGCAGTCTGTTTTGGAGATTGGAGACCGCACCGTGGATACGGTATCGGCTACCATCATGGACATTGTGGACTACTATGACATCACTCTCATGAACCCGATGGTGCTGGTGGGTGTATTCGTGGGCTCCATGATGGCCTTCCTGTTCTGCGGCCTCACCATGAACGCGGTAGGACGCGCCGCTGAGAAGATGGTGGTGGAAGTGCGCCGCCAGTTCCGCGAGATTGCGGGCATCCTCGAAGGCAAACAGCGCCCGGACTACACTTCCTGCGTGCGCATCTCCACCAAGGCCGCACAGCATGAGATGGTATTCCCGTCCCTCCTTGCCATTATCGTTCCCATGCTGGTGGGCATCGTGCTGGGCCCTGCGGGCGTTATCGGCCTGCTGGCAGGCGGCCTCGGTGCCGGCTTTGTGCTGGCTATTTTCCTGGCCAACTCCGGCGGTGCCTGGGACAATGCCAAGAAGTTTGTGGAAGAAGGCCACTTCGGAGGCAAGAACTCCGCTTCACACCATGCCACCGTTGTGGGCGACACCGTGGGAGACCCGTTCAAGGACACCTCCGGCCCTTCGCTGAATATCCTCATCAAGCTCATGAGCATGGTGTCGATCGTGATGGCTGGACTTACGGTTATGCTGCACTAAGCCGCCCTATTACGCAAGGCTCTCGCTTCGCGGCTTAACCCCACGTTACCCTCTCCCCAACCCCTCCCCTCGGGGGAGGGGCTAAGCCGCCCTATTACGCAAGGCTCTCGCTTCGCGGCTTAACCCCACGTTACCCCCTCCCCAACCCCTCCCCTCGGGGGAAGGGCTAAGCCGCCCTATTACGCAAGGCTCTCGCTTCGCGGCTTAACCCCACGTTACCCCCTCCCCAACCCCTCCCCTCGGGGGAGGGGCTTTAAAACGAGCAGTAACCGTGGCGGTTAACACGCTGATTTATAACGAGTTAGAGTAACTGACGGGTGCGTTTTGAGTACCCGTCAGTTACTCTATTTGGCTGATAATAAGACACTTAGCCGCCACGGCAGAACGGCGCAGCCAGCCGGTGAAGGCACACCGCCAGCCGGTGAAAGTACGCCGCCAGCCGGTGAAAGTACACCGCAAAGGAGGGTGTAGTGGTTTTCGGAGTTTTTCTGTATCTTTGCAATTCTTATGAAAGCACGGCAGGTACTGATATTCGTTGTGGGCGTCTTCGCCATGATGGGCATGCTGTGGCTGGCAGTGCCGGCCGACGGCGTACCAGTGGGGCCGGTTACGCTGCGGTTTGCCTCCTACGAGCGCACGCTCAATGAGGCCAATGAGCGTAAGGTGGATGTAGACTCCGTACTCACCGGCGTTGCCAACCGTTTCCGCATGCAGAACGACACCTTGCAATTCTACCGCCGCTTCTTCTACGAGAACCCGGACCGCATCTACCTTCCCGGAAACGACTACCGCTTCTTTGACGGTGTGTTCAAGGAGATGGAGACGGCAGAAAGGCAGAACCGTACGGTGCGCGTCGTGCACTACGGAGACTCCCAGATTGAACTGGACCGCATCTCGCAGGACCTGCGTGAGGCTCTTCAGGGCCGGTTCGGCGGCCAGGGAACGGGATTGTTCCCGGCCCTGAGCAACGTGCCGTCGGCCAGTATTTCCAAAAGCGCCAACGGAGCCTTCACCCAGTACACCATGTACGGGGACTCCACCACGGTACGGGCAGGCCACAACCGCTACGGCATGCTGGCCCAGGTGGTGCAGCTCACCGACGGCGGAACCATCTCACTCCGCGGGTCCAAGAACAAGAATGCCCGGGAAGGCGTCAAGACCTTCTCCACCGTGAGCCTGCTGTATGGCCGTGCCAGCCAGGACTTTAACGTAAAAGTAAACTCCGACACCCTGAAGCCCGCCCCCGTCAAGACCGTGGGCGAAGGCGGTGCCACGCTCCTCACCTGGACGTTCCAGCGGCCGGTAGAGAAAGCGACCATCCGCATCTCCGGCAGTGCCGAGATTTATGCCGTGGGGGCCGATGGCAGTTCCGGCGTAGCCGTAGACAACATCCCGCTGAGAGGCTGCTCCGGCACCATTTTCCACCGCATTTCCAAGCCGCTGATGGAGGACAGCTTCGCCCTCACGGACACGCGCCTTATCATCCTTCAGTTTGGCGGCAACTATATGCCCGTAGCCCGTAACACAAAGGTCATCGAACAGTATCAGGAGCAGATTGCCCGCGAAATCCAGTATTTCCACGAGGTAGCTCCCCAGGCAAAAATCCTGTTCATCGGCCCGTCCGACATGGGAAAGAGCGTGAACGGCCGCATCGTCACCTGGCCCAACCTGCCCACGCTCGTCGACTCCCTCAAGTCCACGGCCCTTCAAAACGACGCCGCCTACTGGGACCTCTTTAGGATGATGGGAGGAGAGAACTCCATGGCGCAGTGGGTCAAACACCGCCCTGCCTATGCCGGGCCGGACTACATCCACTTTACCTCCGAGGGCGCCAGAAAGGTGGGTGAGACCCTGGGCCAGTCTCTCCTCACCTGCTACAATTTCTATCAGCTAAGAAAAACCTATCCCGCAAGAAAGGTGGAGGAGGCCATGCATCCATGAAAAAGCGGCTTCTCCTTTGCCTTATAACCCTTCTTACGCTGGTTCCCGCCGGGGCCCGCGTGCCGCATTATCCGTTTGTGAGAGGAGACCTCAACACCCTGGAAATGCCCGCCGGAGCATCCCCCACGTACAACCGCTTCCTTCGCAAGCTGGACACGCTCATTGCAACGGGAGGCGTAGACGTGCGCGTCCTGCATGTGGGCGGATCGCACGTCCAGGGCGGTACCTGGAGCGACCGTCTTCGCCGTAACTTCCTGAGCCTCCGGTACGGGGCCGATGGTGGCCGCGGCCTGGTCTTCCCCTTCTCCGCCGCCGGCACCAACACGCCCGTGAGCTACAGCAGTTCCTATGCCGGCAACTGGGAAGGCGTCAACTGCCTCAAGCCGCACGACGTCACGCTGGGACTTACCGGCATGGCAGTGACGGCGCGGGATACATCGGCCCGGGTGGTCATTGACCTTCTGCCCCGCGAAGCACATCTCCTGCAGCAGCGCTACACCTTCAACCGGGTGGACGTGCTGGGAGAAGGCACCCTGGAGCCCGTGCTGCTTCTCAATAAAAAAGACACTTTAAGGGGCATCAAAGGCCACTTTGTGCTCCCCTACTATACCGACTGGGTACAGCTGGCCTTCGAAGGAAAGGGCTACTACACCCTTCGCGGCCTGTACCTGGACAAGCCCAATCAAGGCTTCAGCCTCATGGAAGCGGGCGTGAACGGCGCTTCCACCACCGCCTGGCTCCGCTGCGAGCTATGGGAGCAGGACCTCAGGCGTGTGATGCCAGACCTTGTCATCTTCTCCATCGGCATCAACGATATTCAGGGGGCCGATTTTGACGTCCACCGCTTCAAGGAGCACTACCGGGAACTCATCAAGGCCGTTCGCCGCGTAAACCCCTACTGCGCCATCCTGTTTAGCGGCATCAACGACAGCTGGCGCCGCCGGGACGTAAACAGCCACACGGAAGCGGCAGAGAAAGCCTTCCGGGAACTGGCCAAAGAGTGCGCCGGGGTGTTCTGGGACTGGTACAAGGTCATGGGAGGCTACGGCTCCATGGCCCGCTGGCAGGAAGCCGGCCTGGCCCAGGCCGACAAGGTACACTTTACTCCGGCCGGCTACAAACTGGTGGCAGACCTCCTGTTTGACGCCATCATCGACAGCTATCACAAACGCAGATGAGCATGTGGGATGTCATACGGGATTTCCTTGTGAACCTGTTCTCCTTTGACCAGGCTCACCCGCTGCTCTTTACCCAGTTCTACTTCTGGGCATTCTTCGCCCTGGTGTTCGCCGTGTTCTCGCTGTTCCACAGCAAGGCACTCCTCAGAAACGGCTACCTGTTTGCGTGCTCGCTCTTTTTCTACTACAAGACCAGCGGCGTATTCCTCGCGCTCCTTGTCTTTGTCATTGTCTATAACTTCTTTGCAGCCAAAGGCTTAAGGAAGCTAAAGAGCAATAAAGCCCGAAGCGTTCTCACCGCCGTGAGCGTCATCGTAGACCTGGGCATCCTGGCCTACTTCAAATATGCCTACTTCCTCACGGACTTCGTGAACAACCTGCTGGGAACTTCCTTCGAGGTCCATGACGTCCTGGGAGAACTTCTCAACTCCCTCACCGGGGCCGATATCTTCCGGGTCGACGCCATCATCCTCCCCGTGGGCATCTCTTTCTTCACCTTCCAGGCCGTGAGCTACATGGTAGACGTGAAGCGGGAAAAGATTGAGCCGGTGGAAAACTTCCTGGATTTTGGCTTCTATCTGAGCTTTTTCCCCCAGTTGGTGGCAGGCCCCATCGTGCGGGCCGTAGAATTCGTTCAGCAGCTCCACAAGCCCTATAACCTGAGCCGCCGCTGGTTTGGCATTGCCATCTTCTGGATCATGAACGGCCTTCTCAAGAAGCTCATCCTGGCCGACTACCTGGCCGTGAACTTCGCCGACCGCGTCTTTGAGAATCCCCTCCTTTACAGCGGCTTCGAGAACCTGAGCGCCCTGTTCTGCTACTCCCTGCAGGTCTATGCCGACTTCTCCGGCTACACAGACATTGCCACGGGCGTAGCCATGCTCTTCGGCTTCTACCTCCCCCAGAACTTCAACTCCCCCTACAAGGCGGTGAATACGCAGCAGTTCTGGCGCCGCTGGCACATGACCCTGAGCCGCTGGCTGCGGGACTACCTGTACATCCCCCTCGGCGGAAACCGGAATGCATCGGCCGGCACCTTTATCATCATTGCGGCGGTAGCCGTGTTCGGCTCCTTCCTCAGCGGCAGCTGGTGGGTGGCCGTCGGCGTGGCGCTTCTGGCGGCAGGCATCGGCCTATGGGCCTGGAAAAAGCCCGGAGACCGCAAGCTCATCACCACCAACATCAACAGCATGAACACCATGCTCCTCGGTGGCCTGTGGCACGGTGCCAGCTGGAATTTCATGATCTGGGGCGGCCTCAACGGCATTGGCATGGTCATCTATAAGATCTGGACCAAGCGTTCCATGGGCGGGAAGCTCCTGATCATCGGCCTCACTACCGCCCTTTGCGGCACGCTGTCCTTCACGCTCCACTACCCGGTGTGGAACATGTTCTTCGTATGGACGCTCATCCTCCTTCTGGGAACGCTGGTGGAGTGGATCTTCAAAATCAAGAAAACGACGGCCTGGGACATCTTCCAGACCTTTGTCTTCATCACGTTCACGCGCCTTTTCTTCCGAAGCGGCTCCAACCTGGACCCTGCCCTGGCCAACGAAGAAGCCTGGAACACGGCCAAGAACATGGTGAACCAGATTGGCGGTCCCTGGGACCTGAGCCTCATCCCCGACATGGCCGCCGCCCACTGGACGGTGCTGCTGCTGTTTGTGGTGGGAATGATCATTCACTGGCTGCCGGAGCGCTTCAAGCGCTGGTACCGGCTCAACTTTGCCCTCCTGCCGCTGGGCCTCATGGCCGTGGTGGTGGTGCTCATCATTGTCTTTATCTACCAGTTCATCACCGCCGATCTGCAGAGCTTTATCTACTTCCAGTTCTAGCCCTGCAGTTCCCGCTTAATCTTGTAATAGGTTGTACGGGAGCCAAAACCGGAATCGGCAATGACCTCGCCGATGGGCATCCCGGGATGAGCCTCCTGCAACGCGGCGGCATGCGCCAGCCGGCAGCGGTTGATATAGGAGAAGAAACCGCCCAGGCGCGCCTTCATCACAAGAGACACATAGCGGCTGTTCACGCCCACCTCACGCGCAACTTCTTCCAGCTGCAGATGGCTGTTCAGATACAATTTTCTTCCCTCTACCCGCTGCCGGATGGCCCTTTCAATTTCTGTCTGCCTCTCTTCCGGGATGGCCGATGCCTCCGGCGCGGGGATCGCCTCCAATTCATCCACCGCCACGGCACGGTGCGGGGTAAGGATGCCAATGAGGAACACCAGGCTCAGGGCCGACAGGGCCAGCAGGCCCAGCGACAGGACGCGCTGCGAGCCGATGGTGGCCGATGTCCAGCTCACGGCAAGATGCAGAAGCGGTATCCACAGCACGCGCGCGGCAAACTGGTATGGGAAATCGTCGGGATTGGAGTAGTTCTCCTCCGACTGGCGGCGCAGCGCACGGGCCACCATATAAATAGCCACGACAAAGCAGCCCAGGAAAGCGATGGAAAGGCAGCCGGCCAGGACGAAGAACCACCGGAAGGAGGCTGCTTCCAGCTGCCCTCCGGGAAGGAGCGCCAAGACGGTGGATGTAATGGCCACGAGCCCGAAGGGAACGGCCAGGAAGTACACCGGCAGGCGCCAGAAGTTCATTTTGAGCACACGCCCGAAATAGCTGAAGATAAGGGCGGCGCAGTAAAAGGGAGAAGCCATGGACAGGAGAAGCCGAAGCTGCAAGATGGCGTCGGGGGTATTGGGAAGGAACACGGCCGGCAGCATGAACAGGTTGGTAAGGTAGCACAGGATGACCGCCTTCCAGGCCGGGAAATAGTAGTCCATGTGCCGGGCATAGGGCTGGCAGCGGTGTCCCCAGCGCACTGCCGCCACAAAGACGCTTGCGGTCATGTAAACGGCAAGCGATGCGCTGAACAGTGTATCTTGCAGGGTTAGTTCCATAGGCAGGGCAAAGATAGGAAAAGTCTTGCAAAAAGGAAAGATTTGTCCATCTGAGCGAAAAACGCAAAAATTCGCTCAGGTGGACAAGGTTTTAAAAAGTATTTTTAAAATTCGCGCTTTCATTACATAAACTGTTCACTCACCAAACCTATTGCAACCTATGGAAGAAACGTCCAAAGTAGTGTACATGGCGCCCACAGCCTATGCCGTGGAAATAAAGTTCGAAGGCATTATCTGTAAGTCTCCCGACGGCCCCAAAGCAGAGCAGGATGACTACGAAGATGCGAATGAAATCTAAAAGCAGCCTGTCCATGAAAACGAGAGCGTTACTTGGCATTTTAGCCGGTGCGGCCATTTGGTGTGCCTGCCAGAAAGAAGCCATCCACATTGTGAAAGAAGAAATCCCCGTCCCAAAAGACAGTGTCTGGATCTCCGTCAGCACCTCCAAGGGAGAGCCCGAAGCCAAGGGCCTGGATTTGATCAATGACGGAGCCACCCTCAATACCTACTGGAAAGGCACGGAAACCGTTCAGGTTTACGTTGATGGGAGCCATCTGGGCACACTGACTGTGACTCCGGGTGAAGGAGAGAAGCCTAAGCAGGCCACCCTCAGCGGCTACATCGGAACGGAGGGATTGACGTTCCCGGTTCTGCTCACCCTGAGACTGCCCCGGGAGAGCTGGAGCTATACTGGCCAGGCGGGAACGCTCGCCTCCATCGAGAACAGTTACGATTATGCTTTGGCCAGCGTAGGCTTTAACGGCAGTGAGATCACAGACAATGCCCACTTCACCAACGTGCAAAGCATTTACCGCTTTGGTTTCAAGCTGGGAGAGAATTACCTGGACCCGAGGAGCTTCACCGTAGAGGCGGCCGGAGGAAAACTGGTACAGGGGCTTTCCTATGAAGGCGGCGAGTGGATGCCTTCCTATGGGAGTCTTACCGTTACTCCTGCCGCAGCACCTGAAGACCATTTCTACTATGTTTCCCTGCGTAACGAATTCACTGCGGCCGACACGTACAGTTTTGTGATCGTTGGCCAGGATGATGCGCTCTATACGGCCAGTAAGGAAATTCCGGCCCGGGTGCTGGATGTTCCCGGGAAGTTCATCAGTGCCAAGAGCATTTCCGTCACAAAGCCCAGCTTTGCGCCGGTTAACGAAACCCTCAGTGAACCCGTAGAAGTACTCTAAGATGAAAAACAAGATATTTGCAGCAGCAGTTATTGCACTCCTGGCCTTCGGGCAGGTGGGAAAGGCCGAGAATGGATGGGACATTCAAACCAGCACCAACGGCAGCGTAACTACGTTTACTATTTCCCGCACCAACACGGCGGTGGCCGAGACGGTAAAGTACCGTTTTGTGAACCTGAGTGCCTTTGCAGGGCAGAACTACAATGTGATAACCGTTAACGGGGAGCAGACTGCTGCGCTGAGTGGCAACCTTGCCTTCAAGGTCGGCGACGACAAGATGACGATCCAGGTAAGGGAAAATACAGCCAACGCCAACGCCTTCAAGTTCCAGACGGCCAACATTAAGCGCAACTACAAACTGGAGGTAACAGACATGGGCGGTTTTTTCATTACTGAGAAGACCCGCGGCTTCTACAATGGCAAGACGTTCACAGACTCCTATTTAAACAAAAGCATCACCGACCTGGTGTATTTCAATAACGGTAGCGTTATGTCTGGCAGCGGCAATAAGTATCTGGATGTGGCACACAGTGACACCAACGGAAAAGAGAAAGTGATTTACGATGAATACGACTATAACAATAGCACGCTCTGTACAGTAAACACCGGTAGCCTCTACGACAATGACAATGACATGCGCTCCTGGCTCAATAGTATTGGTTACAAGATGTACGCCACCGTTTATTTCCAGCAGTTTGAGATATTCGATGGCTATCAGTACATCCAGATTCTGGCCGACAACGCCACTACCTACGACGGAAAGGATGGTGATGGAAAGATTAACAACGGTCCTGCGACATCGCTCTATAAAGCCGCCTTCATCCTCACCAAAAATGAAAATAGTTGCTCAAGCTAGAAATATCAGGCTTTTCCTCATAGGTACGACGACCACACCAGTTCTACGGAGTTCGACTATAGCGACAGCTACCTATACGAACAGAAGTTCCGGAGCCCCTACTACCGCGCCACCAACAGCGGCTCGCTGGTTCTCAATCCTACAGTCAGCGACATCAACGTGCGCTTTGACGCCAACGGCTACGAAGAGGACACGTGGTATCTCCAAAACCTTAAGGTTCGACTGGCTTTAGTAGATGCAACCGCCCCTACTAAACAGGCCATCTCCGTTGCACCCGGCAAGCACGCCAAAGGCAATACGATCTATGTCTCCGTAGCCTTCGATGAAATTGTAAGAGTAACGGGCACCCCAAAACTCACCACCGACAATAACTGGGGCGACCTCAGCTACGTTGACGGCGACGGCACCAACGTGCTCACTTTCAGTGGCACAATCAGCAACAATGCCTCCGGCAACCTAAACGTGACAAGCCTTAGCGGCACTGTCAAAGATCTTGCCGGCAACGGCCTCGCGGGTAGTGGCGTCGCTACCAGCAACCTATGTTCACTGGACGCCAGCTATGCATACACCATTACCTACGACCTTGACGGCGGCAGCGCCGATAACCCCTCCACCTATACCTACGAGACGGCCACCTTTACGCTGAACAACCCCACCAAATTTGGCTACCGTTTCGACGGCTGGACGGGCAGCAACGGCAACACGCCACAGACTACCGTAACCATCAACAACCACTCAAAGGGTGATCGCAGCTACACCGCTCACTGGACACGGATCTGGGAAGGCAGCGGCGAGCAGAGCGACCCTTACATCATCGCCACCACCGAGGACCTGAACATGCTGGCCAAAGTTACCAATGGCACGGATGGATTCACTGCCAATTCCTCGTCTGGAGTTTTCTACAGACTCGATCGCAACCTTGATTTTGGCGGAGACAGTTTCGATGGAATTGGATCCTCGACCGTCTATCTTTTCAATGGTACTTTCGACGGTAACGGAAAGACAATCAGTAATTTCGTAATAGACAAACCAAATGTGGAACGCGTCGCATTGTTTGGCAATTGTGCGAAAGGTACAGTAAAGAATCTCATTGTTAATAATGCCACTGTTACGGGAAATAATTATGTTGGAATCATTGTGGGTACTTCCTATAATGGCACCTTTTCTAATTGTCTGGTTTTCAACAGCCGTATTAACTGCAATAGTTCTGGCGGAGTTATATATGGGCAATTATCCTCTATGAATGTTTCCGGCTGCCACTATGCTAATTGCAACATCAATGGCACTCCCGCCAGCGATATGTACTTTCTTACCTTGGGTGACGGTATTACCGCCAGTGGCGAGACCGTAGTCCACAACCTCAAAAAATACTACGTCTGTGGAACAACAGTTACGCTAAGTTCAGCCGGAAATGTTCCCACAGGATACGAAAGGGCTTATTGGGTCAACGGCACAGCAATTACCGGGAACACATTCACAATGCCAGAGCAGAATACCAGTGTCACTTTCAGCATTGTTGCGAAAGACTTTACCGCCGACGGCCACAGCGGCGACAGCGAAGCCGATGCCTATATCATCTATAACAAGGAACAGTTGGATCTGCTGGCCAAAATGGTGAACGGCACTGACGGCTACACCTCAAACACCTTCAAAAACAAGTACATCAAGCTGGCCAATGACATCACCTACGATGGCACAGAGAACAACTTCACCCCCATTGGCAACTCTTCTCATTATTTCCTTGGCACATTCGACGGCAATGGCCGCCACTCCATCAGCGGTATCAACATCAACAGCAAAGACAACTACCAGGGCCTCTTCGGATATTTTCAAGGCACCGTGAAGGACGTCGTCCTCCACAGTAGCACTATCATCGGCCAAAACTACGTCGGCAGTATCGTGGGCTACAACAATGGCGGTACCATAAGAAACTGCCTTGTCACTAGTACCACTGTTCATGGAGAAAATCAGGGTGCCATCGTAGCACACGACCACGGTACTCTCGCTAACAACTACTATTACAACTGCACCGTGGGCGATGCCACCATCAACGTCGGCACAAACATGGGCGATGTTGATGGCGCACGCAGCCTCCACACACTCACCCTGCCGGCGGGTGTTACCGCCACAGGCGAGAGCGTTGACATTGACGCTACCACTTACTACGCCGCCGGCACTAGCGTCACGCTAAGTGCCAAAGGCTACACCATCACTGGCGGCTATACGGTTAAAGATGCCCAAAACAAAGAAATCACTCTCACTGACAGCAATAACTTCGTGATGCCTACCAGCGACGTCACTGTCACAGTTGCCTCCATAACAGTTATCCAAATGAAGGGCTCCGGTACAGAGAAAGATCCTTGGATTATCATGTACCAAAGCCAAATGGAACAGTTGGCCACTCATGAGATTCTAGACAAAGAATACTACCAGTTGGGCTGCGACCTCATATATAGCTATAAAGGTCTTGGTGAGACTGAAAGCAACTATAGACCTGTGTATGTTAACGCTGGCGGCCATTTTGACGGCGCCGGACATACAATTAGTGGTATCCGCTTGTATTCTGAACGTAGTACCCAAGGACTTTTCAGTCTAAACTATGGCACTGTTAAGAATGTCACCCTCACCGATGCTGTCATTACCGGGTACCAATGTGTAGGAGGCATCGTTGGCAGCAATAATCAAGATGGTATCATCGAAAACTGTCACGTCACCAATACAGTCCTCATCATGGCAACTGATGAAAAATATGCCGACTGTCACGGCGGTATCGCAGGTGATAATGTCGGCAGAGAAGATAAGATTCCCGTCATACGCAACTGTACCAGTGCCGCAACCGTTATAGACAACGGGCATGATGATAAAGAAAGTGCTTCTTATGGTGGTATTGTGGGGCAAAACACTGGTGGCATTGTGAGTGGATGCATAGCTTATGGAGCCAGCATCACAGCCTTTGATGATGTCCACAGTATTGTAGGGTATAATTATTATTATCATGGAGTTGATGAGAGTCCCGTCGTTGAAAACTGCCTCGCAATTGGTTGCACTATCAATGGCAACAAGGATGCCGGAGCCATTTCCGGTGATGATGATGAAATCAGTAGGCGCAACTACTACTACAATTGCACTGTCAATGGCAATACCTCCGACATCGGCAGTAATGACGGCGACATCACCAAAAACGACGGCGCTATCCGTACCGTAACCTCCTCCACCAAACCTGTGGAAATCGGCGCGGAGATTGCCACCTACCCGAACAGCGGCCTCACGGTATTTGAGCACGGTGCCTACTATAACGGCACATACTACCTCCGTCATGACCTCTTCGGCACGGCAGTCAACCTGACGCTGGCACAGGGCACCAAAGACGGCATCACCGCATACTGGGGCACGTTCTACGACACCGAGTCCGGCTACAGCCTCCCTGCGGGCGCATCGGCCTACACCATGGACGCAGAGTACCACCTCTACCGCCTTGGAGCGGACGGCAGCGTCATTCCGAAGGCCACGGCCGTTGTCATCATAGCCGACAAGGCCGATATCTTCCTCAACGTTTTGGATGACGCATCGGCCACTGACAACGCACCCGGCGGCAATATCCTCGTAGGCCAGGATGTGGACGCTGTGATTAACGGGATTTGCGTCCTCAGCAAGAACGCTTCCGGGGCAGTGGGCTTCTATCCGCTCTCCGGCAGCGCGCTTCCCGCCCACAAGGCTGGATATGTGCCAAAAGGCCTTCTGGATTAACATAAAGAAGACGGACAACAATGGTAAGAAATATGCTCCTCGGTGTTATATCTTTAGGATGTGCAAAAGAGATTCCCAATCAGGTTGGGAATAACGTAACCCTCACAACCACGGTGAGCCTGAGTGACACTGCCCGCAACACAAATGGCCGATCACTGCTATGAGTACATGTTCTATGATTGCATAAATCTTTGCAGTGTCACTTGCCTCGCTACCGATTTCATGTATGCCACAGATTGTACTAGTGGTTGGCTATATGGCGTCGCCGAAAACGGCACATTTTACCAAGCAGCAGGCGCATCTTGGGATTCTGGCCCCAGCGGAATCCCCTTCGGCTGGGACGTCGTCACAGTCACTCCTTAACCTGCCCCCGGAGCGTTTTCAACTAATCCAGCAAATTAGTAATCGCCTGGAAAGAATCTTTCCCCCCCCTGCCGGTTAGAGCCTTTCCAGGCGATTATTCAGCAGATGCAGGTAGGAATCTTTCATCGGCCTGGACAAAAAAGAGTCTTCAATCAATTGCCTCCATGCCGGAGCAGCGGACGTGATTCTTCTGATAATGTTATTGGCCTGGGTGTCGCTCAGGCCACTTTCTTCCATAGCAGAAATGAACGTCTCTCTGGTGAACCCTGCTTTCTCCCCTCCCGTGCTAAAAGAAAGAGCCATTTCTTCCGTATCGGCCGGATCCACCAGTAAAACAGCCAGCAGGTCATAGGCCGGAGCCAATACATATTCGCCATTTCCTGAATCTATGAGCGAAAAATTCTTACAGTGCATGTCAGAATTACCGGTTATCCAGGAGAACAGCACCACTTCCCAAAAGCGCTGGACATCCAGCAAAGGGGCAGAGGAATATTTTTTTATAGTCTCTGCCAGTTGCTGGTAGGTACCATAGTATTTGTGTTCTGTGAGTCGGTTGGTGAGCTGACACATATCCAGCATGGATATCTTCTCACCTTTCCGACTCCGGTCCATACGCAAGGTCAAATACCCCAAATCTCCATCGGCCAGACGGATGAGCGTATGCCGGGCGGTGCGAATATGGGCAGCTTCGGCCATTTTCATTGTGAGGTCCTCAACCTCTGGCAAACTGGGGTATTCCCGACTCTGGGGTTTGAAAATGTATTTCCCCCACAAACCAACAATAGTGAACTTGGAAGGTTCATTCTTTCCACCACGATCCACATCCAAAGACATTTTGGCCTGCACACCGGTAACCGAAGCGCTTGTACGGATAATTTTACTGGCGAGTTCAGACATGTTATCCCGGGTGTATGGAAGAAGGGGGGCACTCTCCGTTCCAAAGAATGCCTTGGCACAGCCAGGATGGTAATCCACCTGGTCCTCTGCCAAATCTTTATAACAGTACAGACATCTACTCATGACTATGCGCCATAACGCTTATGTTACCAATGCAGTCTTTGCAGCAGGCAATAAGAAGGGACATTCGGTCCCTTGGATCAATTTTCCAGGAAGAAGACGCAATATCCAGCAACCAACCTTCCGGGATAAGGCCGTCAAAAACGGGAAACAGCATTTCCTTCTCATAAGGAGTAGGATCTAAAGGCATGGTTGGCGAGACGGGAACAGCATTCGGCCTATGAAGATAATCCCGGTCATAGGAGAAGTGATAGCCTTCCTCATCTTCTGTCAGTATACCGCAGAAAACGTCGTTAACGTAAATATCGGCCTGCTTCATAGCTCTTCATTCTTAACCGGGCCCAACTGCTCTCCAAATAAGGCTAGGACCTCATTGACTTTATCCATCCGAAGACTCTTCTTGCCTTGTTCCATATCTCGTACGAAACGAAGGCCTACGCCGGCACGCATGGCCAGTTCTACCTGCGTGAGCCCGTACTTTTTCCTTTTTTGCTTGATATGAGTAGACAGTGCAGCCATACTAATTTATACCTATTCGGGTACAAAATTAGTAAATAATATGAAAAATATACCACTTGGGGTATAAAATTACATCCCGCTCACAATATTACACCCTTTAGGGTATAATATTAACAGATCTATGAACTAATCCAGCAAATTGGTGAGCGCCACAAAGTCCTCCACGGAGAGCTGCTCCGGGCGCTGGGAAAAAACATCCTCAGAGAGGACATCGGCCTTGCCGCGAGCGATGGCAAGGGGCTTCAGGGGATTGCGCATCATCTTGCGGCGCTGCCCGAAGGCCGTTTTCACAACGGTCTTGAAGAGGGCTTCGTCGCAGCCCAGTTCCGTGCGGGTGTTGCGCGTGAGGCGAATGACGGCACTTTCCACCTTGGGCGGCGGGGCAAAACAGCCGGAGCCCACGGTAAAGAGGTACTCGATGTCGTACCAGGCCTGCAGAAGGACGCTCAAAATGCCGTAGGTCTTGCTGCCGGGCTTCTCCGCAATGCGCTCGGCCACTTCCTTCTGCACCATGCCCACTACCTCGGGGATGTTGTCCTTGTAGTCCAGCACCTTGAAGAAGATCTGGGAAGAGATATTGTAGGGGAAATTGCCGATGATGGCGAATTTTTCCGGGAAAAGCTTTTCCAGCTTAAGCTTAAGGAAGTCTCCTTCCATGAGTTTTCCCTGCATGCCCTGGAAGTGCGTGAGAAGGTACTCCACACTCTCCGAGTCAATCTCGATGAGCCTGAGGTCAATGTCTTCCCTTTCCAAAAGATACTGGGTGAGAACGCCCATGCCGGGCCCCACCTCCAGGGTGGGAAGGCCGCCGTGAAGGGCGTCAACAATGGCGCGGGCCACCTTCTGGTCCGTGAGGAAATGCTGCCCGAGGGCTTTCTTTGCGCGTACTTCTGTCATACTTGCAAAGGTAAAGGAAAAATACGTAAAAACCTCGCGAGAAATTGCTATCTTTGTAGGTTGGAAAGTAAATGTAAACCTACATATGTACAGAACACACACTTGCGGGGAACTCCGCATTGAGAACAAAGGCCAGAAGGTAACGCTGGCAGGATGGGTGCAGAAGGCCCGCAAACTGGGCGGCATGACATTCATCGATCTGCGTGACCGCTATGGTATTACCCAGCTGGTGGTAGAGGCCGATGCCCCCGCCGCCCTGGTGGAGACCGCCACCTCCCTGGGCCGTGAATACGTGATCCAGGCAACCGGCGAAGTGGTGGAACGCAGCGCCAAGAACGCCAAGATGCCCACCGGAGACATCGAAATCAAACTGGAAGCCATCACCATCCTCAACAAGAGCGTAACGCCTCCCTTCACCATCGAGGAAGAGAGCGACGGCGGTGAGGACCTCCGCGCCAAATACCGCTACCTGGACCTTCGCCGCGGCCCGCTCCAGCGCGCCCTGGCCCTGCGCCACAAGGTAGCCCACGAAGCCCGCAACTACCTGGACAGCCTGGGCTTCATGGAAATCGAAACCCCCTACCTCATCAAGTCCACCCCGGAAGGCGCCCGTGACTTTGTGGTTCCTTCCCGCATGAACCCCGGCCAGTTCTACGCCCTGCCGCAGAGCCCCCAGACCTTCAAGCAGCTCCTCATGGTAGCCGGCTACGACCGCTACTTCCAGATTGTGCGCTGCTTCCGTGACGAGGACCTCCGCGCCGACCGCCAGCCGGAATTCACCCAGATTGACTGCGAAATGTCGTTCGTGGAGCAGGAAGACGTGCTCAATACCTTCGAGGGCATGATGCGCACCCTGTTCAAGAACGTCCTTAATGTAGATATCCCCAACCCGCTCCCCCGCATGAACTGGTACGACGCCATGGACTTCTATGGCTCCGACAAACCCGACGTGCGCTTTGGCATGAAGATCCACGAGATTACGGACGCAGCCAAGGGCAAGGGCTTCAGCGTGCTGGACGAGGCTGCCTACATTGGCGCCATCTGCGTGCCCGGTGCCTCCGAGTACACCCGCAAGCAGATTGACGAGCTCACCGAGTGGGTCAAGCGCCCGCAGGTGGGTGCCAAGGGCCTCATCTACATCAAGGTCAACACCGACGGAACCTTCAAGAGCTCCATCGACAAATTCTATACGGCAGAGGACCTTCAGAAGATTGCCGCTGCCGCCGAGGCTCAGCCCGGAGACCTCATCCTTGTGATGAGCGGCGCCGCCAAGCGCAAGGTCCAGACCATGCTGGGCGTCCTGCGCCTGGAGATGGGCGGCCGCCTGGGCCTTCGCAACCCCAAGGAGTTCGCTCCCCTGTGGATTGTGGACTTCCCGCTGCTGGAGTGGGACGACGAAACCCAGCGTTTCTACGCCATGCATCATCCCTTCACTGCTCCCAAGCCGGAGCACGAGAAGTGGTTCTACTCCGACAAGAAGGAAGACCTGGAGCGCGTCTGCGCCAACGCCTACGACTTCGTGCTCAACGGCAACGAGCTGGGCGGCGGCTCCATCCGTATCCACAACGCCGACATGCAGAAGCGCATGTTCGAGGTGCTGGGTATCGGCCCCGAAGAAGCCGAGTACAAGTTTGGCTTCATCATCAACGCCTTCAAGTTCGGTGCTCCGCCGCACGGAGGTCTAGCCTTCGGCTTTGACCGCGTGTGCGCCCTCATGGGCGGCCAGGACACCATCCGCGACTACATTGCCTTCCCCAAGAACAACCAGGGCCGTGACGTCATGATCGATTCCCCGTCCCAGATTGACCAGGAGCAGCTGGACGAACTTCAGATAGCCCTGAACATAAAGCAAATGTGATCCGTCACTTATCATATGATTTGAGTGCGCGGAACACATTCGGTATGAAAGTGTCCTGCGCACTTTATTTAGAGGTGGAGTCTGAACAGGAACTGCTCACGCTGGACTGGGACTCTCTGCCCCAGCCCGTCATGGTCCTGGGCGGCGGCTCCAACCTTCTTTTCACGAAGGATTTCCCCGGAACGGTGCTGCACATCGGCCTCTGTCATGCTGAGCGAACCGAAGAATCCTGGACCCTCGGGGCCGGCGTCGTCTTTGACGATTTCTGCGCCCAAGCGGCGGCAGAAGGCCTCTGGGGCCCGGAGAACCTGTCCCTCATCCCGGGGGAATGCGGCGCATCGGCCGTCCAGAATATCGGCGCCTACGGCGTGGAGGTCAAGGACATCCTCGCCGATATCCGGGCTTACGACCGGGTAGAAGGCCGATTCGTGCACATCGACCCCGCCTCCTGCGGCTACGGCTACCGCACCTCCCGGTTCAAGACCGAGTGGAAAGGCCGGTACATCATTACCGCCGTCACCTACCGCCTCTCCAAGGAACCCAGGCCCGTCCTGGACTACGGCGGTATCCGAAAAGCAATGGAGGGAAAAACCCTCACCCCTCTCGGCATCCGCGACACCATCATCGGCATCCGTCGGGAGAAACTCCCTGACCCGGCGGTGACGGGAAGCGCCGGAAGCTTTTTCTGCAACCCTGTTGTGCCGGAGGAAGTTTTCCACCGCATCGAAGGCAACCCGCCGCACTATGAAGTAGAAGGCGGCATCAAAATCCCCGCCGCGTGGCTCATCGAGCAGTGCGGCTTCAAGGGCGCCCGACTGGGCGGCGCGCAGGTGTACCCGCGGCAGCCGCTGGTGATTGTGAACGCGACGGGAGAGGCCTCGCCGCAGGAGATCATCGGCCTGGAAAAGCAGGTAATCGATGCCGTCCGGGAAAAGTTTGGAATAACCCTTCATCCAGAAGTAGAGCATGTCTAAATATATCATCGAAGGGGGGCATAAGCTCTCCGGTACCATAACCCCGCAGGGCGCAAAAAACGAAGCCCTGGAGGTCATAAGCGCGGTGCTTCTCACCAGCGAGCCCGTCACCATCACCAACATCCCGGAAATCCTGGATGTGAAGAACCTCATCGGGCTGCTGGAGAGTATGGGCGTAAAGGTAAACCGGCACGCCAAGGGAACGTATACCTTCCAGGCCGATGCCGTAGACACCTCCTACATTGAGACACAGGAATTCATTGACAAATGCGCCGAGCTCCGCGGCTCGGTGATGATTGTGGGCCCGCTCCTCACTCGCTTGGGGCACGCGTGGTTCGCCAAGCCCGGCGGCGACAAGATTGGCCGGCGCAGGGTGGACACCCACCTGGACGGCATGATGAAACTGGGGGCCGACATGCAATACGACGCCGCACGGCACGCTTTCCGCCTCACCTCGAAGGACCGCCTCACGGGCCGGTACATGCTCCTGGACGAGGCCTCCGTCACCGGCACGGCCAACATCCTCATGGCAGCGGTGTTGGCCAAGGGCACCACTACCATCTACAACGCGGCCTGCGAGCCCTATATCCAGCAGTTGTGCAAGATGCTGGGCCGCATGGGCGCCTTCATCGACGGGGTGGGCAGCAACCTCCTCCGCATCCACGGCGTAGAGGCCCTGCACGGCACGCAGCACAAGATTCTTCCGGATATGATCGAGGTGGGCTCATTCATCGGCATGGCCGCCATCTGCCGCAGTTCCATCACCATCAAGGACGTATCCTGGTACGACCTGGGCATTATCCCGGACGCGTTCCGCCGCCTGGGCATCCGGCTGGAGCAGCGCGGAGACGACATCTTCATTCCCGAGCAGGACAGCTACGAGATAGAATCCTTCCTGGACGGCTCCATCATGACCCTCGCCGATGCCCCCTGGCCCGGCCTCACGCCCGACCTCCTGTCGGTAATGCTGGTGGTGGCCACCCAGTGCAAGGGCAGCGTGCTCATCCACCAGAAGATGTTCGAGAGCCGCCTGTTCTTTGTGGACCGGCTCATTGACATGGGCGCCCAGATTATCCTGTGCGACCCGCACCGCGCGGTGGTCATCGGCCACGATCACCGCATCAACCTCAGACCTGCCCGGCTGGTGTCCCCCGACATCCGCGCCGGCATTGCCATGCTGCTGGCCGCCATGAGCGCAGGCGGCACTTCCACCATTGACAACATCCAGCAGATTGACCGCGGCTACGAAGACATCGAAGGCCGCCTCAACGCGCTGGGAGCCCATATCACCCGTGCATAAAATGGACTACAACAGATTTTTCTCGGCCGATGTGCCGTCATTCCTACGTTCCCCGGTAAGGGAGATTTTCCGGAAGGTGGACCTTAGTGCCATTTGTTCCTTCGCCGGAGGATACCCTGCCGCCGACACGTTCCCGGTGGCCGAAATCCCCGGCCTTGCCGCCGCCGTGCTGGAGAAGTATGGCACCAAGGCCCTGCAGTACGGCGCCACGCAGGGTGTGCCGGAGCTGAGGGAGGCCATCGCCGCCCGCTACGGCGTTCCGGTGTCGCAGGTACAGATTACCACCTCTTCCCAGCAGGGCATTGACGTGTGCACCCGCGTCTTCGTGGACCCCGGAGACGTGGTCCTGGCCGATAATCCGGTGTATCTGGGGGCACTGCAGAGTTTCAGGGCCTACAGAGCCAGGGTGATGAGTATCCACGAGTGGCTGGACCAGGTCCAGGGCACTTTTGGACCTGGTCCAAAGTTCATCTACGTGATACCGGATTTCAACAATCCGTCGGGAGAGACCATGACCCTGGAAGAGCGGCAGGAGATTGTGCGGGTCGCACGGGAACTGGACTGCCTCATTGTGGAGGACAGTCCGTACCGGGAGTTGCGGTATTCCGGGGAACCGGTGGTTTCCATTAGGGAACTGGCCCCGGAGCGCACGCTGCAGCTGGGGAGCTTCTCCAAGATCTTTGCACCGGGGTTCCGGCTGGGATGGATTATCGGCCCGGAAGAACTCCTGGAGCAGATTTACGTTTGCAAGCAGTGCCTGGACCTGTGCCCGCCGGTTTTTGACCAGTACCTGGCCGCGGAGTTCCTGGTTTCTGGCGAACTGGATCGTAATTTACAGAAAACCATAGCGTTATACAGGCACCGGAGAGACTTGATGGTGTCCCTGCTGGAGAAATACATGCCGGCCGGAGTGAGCTGGACCTACCCGGAAGGGGGCCTTTTCCTGTGGCTAACCCTGCCGGAGAGCATCGATACCGTAGCGCTGTATGACCGTGCACTGGCATCCGGCGTGGCTTACGTAGCGGGCTCGTTCTTCTACACCGACGGCAGCCACCGCAACACCATGCGGCTGAACTTCTCCTTCATTGACGAGGCCAAGATGGAACCGGGCATCCAGCTTCTCGCAAGTCTGTTGCGCATTCCGCTGTACAAGTTCTCCGGAGCAGGAAATGACTTTGTTGTGCTGGACGGGCGCCAGGGAGGGGTGGAGGCCTACCGGCAGCCGGAAAAGATACAGACCCTGTGCCGGGAATACCGTACCGATGGCCTCATGATCCTTGGGGAAGCCCCCGGCTATGACTTTGCCATGGAATTCTTCAACCCCGACGGCAGCGGCGGCATGATGTGCGGCAATGGTGGCCGATGCATCGTGGCCTTTGCCGATCACCTTGGTCTGGAGCCCGCCTCGCCGGACGGGGTATGGCACTTCCTGGCACCGGACGGCCCGCATACGGCTGAGATCCTCAAGAAGGAAGACAGCCTGTGGACCGTCAAGCTCAAGATGATTGACGTAGACGGAGTGAAGCCCGTCCTGGATGGCTACTTCCTCAACACGGGTACACGCCACTTTGTGAAGTTCGTGCCCAGTGTCGAAGGCCTGGACATGGAAAAGGATGGCCCGGAATACCGGTGGGCCGATGCCTTCCAGCCGGAGGGTGCCAACGCCAACTTTGTGGAGGTAGCCCCCGACGGCCTGCACGTTCGCACCTTCGAAAAGGGTGTAGAGGCCGAGACCCTCGCCTGCGGAACCGGCCTCACGGCCAGCGCCATCGCGGCCTATGCCGCCGGCGCCATTCCCGGCCGGGCCGGGGATCCCATCCGCCTCCAGTGCCGCCGCGGCGACTGGCTGGAGGTAAGTTTCAAGGCCACCGGAGAACACTTCACCGACGTGTTCCTCACCGGCCCGGCCGAATGGATTGAAAACAAAACACACTAGATATGGATAAAATATTCAAAGGATGCGGCACCGCACTGCTCACTCCGTTTAAAGGAGGCGAAGTAGATTATACGGCGTTTGCCGCCACGGTAGACTGGCAGGTGACGGCCGGTATGGACTTTCTGGTGCCGCTGGGAACTACCGGCGAGACGCCCACGCTCACGGAATCGGAAAAACTCCAGGTGCTGGAGGTAGCCCTGCAACATGCCGCCGGGAAACCGGTGATGGCCGGCGTGGGTACCAACAGCGTAACCGGCACGCTGGCCAACATGCGCCTGCTGCAGGATGCCGACGCTTACCTGATTGTGGCACCGTTCTACAACAAGCCGCCGCAGCGGGGTATCTACGAATACTTCAAGGCGCTGGCCCAGAGCACGGACAAGCCCATCGTCCTGTACAATGTGCCCGGCCGTACGGGCTGCAACATTGAGGCAGAAACCACCCTGTCCCTGGCGCGGGACATTCCCAACATCGTAGGTGTCAAGGAAGCATCCGGCAACATCGCCCAAATCCAGGCTATCCTGGACGGCCGTCCGGATGGGTTCTCGGTGCTCAGCGGCAACGACGACCAGACCTTCGAGCTCATGCAGAAGGGGGCCGATGGTGTCATCTCCGTAGCCTCCAACGTGTTCCCCAGCGCCATGGCAGACTTTGTCCATGCACTCGAGGCAGGCAAATTCGAAGAGGCCAAAAAGATGGATGCCCGCCTGAATCCCCTGTTCAAAGCGCTCTTCGTGGAGCCCAATCCCATCCCGGCCAAGGCCGCCATGGCCCAGCTGGGACTCATGGAAAACAGCCTGCGCCTGCCGCTGGTGCCCGCCACCGAAGCCACCGAGGCACTCCTGAAGCAAACCCTTAAAGAATTGTTTTAATGGAAATTACAATACAAGAGTTTAACGAAGTCATAGAAGCCCTGGAAAAGGGAGAACTCCGTGTTGCCCGGAAGGTAGATGGCGTATGGCAGGTGAATAAACATGTGAAGGAAGTAATTCTTGCCGGCTTCAAACTGGGCACCATCACAGACATGAGTGAAGGTCAGTTCCCCTTCTTTGACAAGGATACCTACCCGGTAAGAAAGTTCGCTCCGGAAGACGGCGTCCGCATCGTCCCCGGCGGGTCCAGCATCCGGCGCGGTGCTTACGTAGCCAAAGGCGCCATTGTCATGCCTCCTTCCTATATCAACGTAGGGGCCTATGTAGGCGAAGGTACCATGGTGGACAGCCATGTCACCGTGGGGTCCTGCGCGCAAATCGGCAAGCACATCCATCTGTCGGCCTGCGCCCAGATTGGCGGCGTGCTGGAGCCGGCGGGTGCCCTTCCCACCATCATTGAAGATGGCGCGTTCGTGGGCGGCAACTGCGGCATCTATGAGGGAACCATTGTGGAAGAAGGCGCCGTCATTGCTTCGGGCGTTGTCATCACCGCTTCCACACCGCTGTTCGATGCCACTACGGGCAATTTCGTACCCCGTAACGCCGACGGCCGCGTGGTCGTTCCCCGCGGAGCCGTAGTCGTAAGCGGTTCCAAGCCCATCATTCGGGACGGCAAACCCCTCGAAAGCGGCGTACATCTGTACTGCCCCGTCATCGTCAAATACCGCGACGAGAAAACCGCCGGCAGTGTTCATCTGGAAGATTTATTAAGGTAATATAAAATGAAAGTTGCAGTAGTGGGAGCCACAGGTCTTGTAGGCTCCAAAATGTTAGAAGTACTTCAGGAAAGGAATTTTCCTGTCACCGAACTGTTACCCGTCGCATCCGAGCGTTCCTGGGGTAAGAAGGTAACCTTCCAGGGAAAGGAATGGACCGTGATGAGTGCCGATGAGGCCATCGCGAAGAAACCGGCCCTGGCTCTTTTCAGCGCCGGAGGCACCGCTTCCGGCGAGCTGGCCCCCAAATTCGCCGCCGTGGGTTGCTACGTGGTAGACAACTCCTCCTTCTGGCGCATGGATCCTTCCGTGCCGCTGGTGGTTCCGGAAATCAATGCCGATGTCCTCACCCCCGAGGACCACATCATCGCCAACCCCAACTGTTCCACCATCCAGATGGTGCTGCCCCTGGCCCCGCTTCACAAGGCCTACGGCATCAAGCGCATTGTGGTGAGCACCTACCAGAGCGTTACCGGCGCAGGTCAGCGCGGCATTGAGCAGCTGGAAGCCGAGCGTGCTGGCGGCAGCGGCAGCAAGTTCCCCCACCCCATTGACCTCAACATTCTGCCGCACATTGACAGTTTCCTCCCCGACGGTTACACCAAGGAAGAAATGAAGATGGTGAATGAAACCCGCAAGATTCTTCGGGACAACTCTATCGCCGTGTGCCCTACCACCGTGCGCGTACCGGTCAAGGGCGGCCACTCCGAGAGCGTGAATCTTGAATTCCTGAAGCCCTTCGACCTGGATGAGGCCCGCCAGCTCATGGCCAACATGCCCGGCGTTGTGCTGCAGGACGACCCCGAAAACAATGTGTATCCCATGCCACTCAACGCCTGGGGCAAGGACGAGGTGTTCGTGGGCCGCATCCGCCGCGACTTCTCCGTAGAGAACGGCCTCAACATCTGGTGCGTGAGCGACAACCTGCGCAAGGGTGCCGCCACCAACGCCGTGCAGATTGCCCAGGTGCTCCTGGAGAAAGGTTTTATCCACGCATAATGGACTGGAATCTTTTCCATACCCTCCTCTCCTACGTTTCCACTTCCGGCAAGGAGCGGGAAGTGGCACTGTGGCTGTATGACACGCTGCAGGCACCCCGAAAGGAACAGTTCGAAGTGGGAGACGGAACCCTCAACCTCCTCCTGTCCTGGGGCACGCCCAAGGTGGTGTTCTGCTCCCACATGGACACCGTCCCGCCTTACATTCCCCCCACCTTTGAAGAGGGCGTGGTGAAGGGACGCGGCTCCTGCGACGCCAAGGGCCAGATCTTCGCCATGTACACGGCTTGCAAAGAGTTGGAAGCAGAAGGCTGCACAGACTTTGGCCTCCTCCTGGTTTCCGGAGAAGAAACCGGCTCCTGGGGCGCCAAGGCATTTTCAAAGACCGGCTTCGAGGCCCCCTTCCTCATTGTGGGAGAGCCCACGGAGAACAAGATGGTATCGGCCTCCAAAGGAACGCTTTCCTACGATTTAACTTTCACGGGGAAGCCCTTCCACTCCGGCTATCCGCAGTATGGCGTGAGCGCAGTGGACCTTTTCAACACGTTCTACAACCAGCTCAAGGCGCAGGACTTCGGTCAGGATCCGGAACTGGGAGAGACCACCTTCAACATCGGCCTTCTTCATAGCGACAATCCGCAGAATATCCTGTCGGCCCAACTTACCTGCCGACTCTACTTCCGCACCACGTTCGCGAGTCACGAGGCGGTGCAGCAGTGGATGCGCGCCATCCCCGAAGCGACTCTGCGCGCCCCGGGGGACACGCCCGCGCACTACGTGACGCTGCCCGGGTTTCCATCGGCCCCCGTCGCCTTCGGCAGCGACGCCCCGCACCTCACCGGCTTTGCCCACAAGATCATCTGCGGGCCCGGCACCATCCGCGTCGCCCACCGGCCCGAGGAGCACATCCTGGTCCGAAACCTCGAAACCGCCGTGCAGCAATACGTCGCGCTTTTTCACAACCTACTCAGTGACAGTTAGTTAACTTTTTCTCTTTAGGCCGATCAGCCTAAAGAGAAAAACCTAAGTACTTAACATACAGTAAATTACAAAGATTCGATGATACAGGTTATAATCAGTGGCTACGGGAAAATGGGCCACATGGTGGAGAAAGTGCTCCGGGAAAGGGGCATAGAACTGGTGCAGGCCACCGACGACGTGCAGAGCGTAGATCCCGCCCTCGCGAAGGCGTGCGTGTGCATCGACTTTACCACGCCGGACGCTTTCCGGGCCAATTATCCCTTCATCGCGCAGCACTTCAAGGCGGCGGTGGTGGGTACCACGGGCTGGAATGATATCCGGGCCGATGTCACCCGCGCCTTCGAAGCCGCCGGTACACCCATGGTGCACGCTTCCAACTTTTCGCTGGGGGTGAATGCGCTGTTCGCCGCCGTGAGCCGCGCATCGTCCATCCTGAAGGGCGCCGGCTATACCCCAAAGATCGAGGAGATTCACCACATCCACAAGCTGGACGCTCCCTCCGGAACGGCCAAGACGCTCGCCAGCCTGGTAGAAGAAGGGCTCAATGAGACGCCGGAAATCACTTCCATCCGCGAAGGAGAGGTGCCCGGCATCCACACGCTTACCCTCAACTCTTCCTGTGACAAGCTCACCTTCCGGCACGAAGCCTTCTCCCGCGAGGGCTTTGCCCAGGGAGCCGTCACCGCCGCCCTTCTCACAGAGAACCTGAAGGGCGTTCATGAATTTAGCGAATTGCTTTAGATGTACAGAGTCCTTAAATTTGGCGGATCGTCGGTCGCGTCGGCAACGGCCATGTCCAGGGTGCTGGACATTGTGGAAGCCGAGGCCGGCAAGGGCTGCGTCATCCTGGTGAGCAGCGCCATCAGCGGCTGCACCGACGCCCTCCTGAGCCAGGACAAGGCCCAGTGGGCCCAGATAGAACGCCGCCACTGCGACATCGTGAAACGTCTTTTCACCGGAGAAGACCGGGAAGCGCTTGAGAAGAAGCTGGACACCCTTTTCCGGCAGATGCACGAAGCGCCCCAGGAAGAAAAAGTCACCTTTGGGGAGCTCTTCTCCACCACCATCCTGGCCGCCAAACTCGCCACCGAGGGCTACAGGACCGTATGGCTGGACTCCCGCGAGCTGGTAATCAAAGGCGACGAGCCGCTCACCTACGGGAACATCCGGGAGGCCATCCAGGGAAAGCAGGCCGATGTCATCGTCGCGCCCGGGTTCATCTGCCGCGACCGGGATGGGCACGTTTCCACCCTGGGCCGTGGCGGCTCCGACTACACCGCCGCCCTCTATGCCGCGGCCGCCCAGGCAAGCAGCCTCCAGATCTGGACCGACGTTCCCGGCATCATGACGGCCAACCCCAAACAGGTGCCGGCCGCCCGTACCATCCCCCGCATATCCTATGCCGCCGCACTGGAAATGGCCTCACACGGAGCCAAGGTGCTCTATGCCCCTACGGTAGCCCCTGCCATGGCCGCCCAAATAGACATCGAAATTCGTAACACTTTTGTTCTGGACGGAAAATTTACGGTGGTTAGCGCCCAAAAAGATGCCTCCCAGTGGGTTGGAGTGGCATCGGAGGGAGAAACGATCCGGTTAGTGGGGACAAGCGACGCCGCCGGAGCCAAAGAGACCATTTTCTCTGCTTTACAGGAAGAAGGAATCCAGGCCAGAAGCATCAAAAAAGAAGGTAACAGCTTTGTTATCAGCGTAAAAGAATCCGTCCTGGACCAGGCCCTCAAGGCCATCCACCGGGCTTTTTTCCAGGAACTGCCCATAGAGGAAGTAAACCTGTTCCTGTGCGGAGACGGCGCTGTGGCTCAGGCCCTTATCCAGATGGTGGAGCAAAGCGCCTTCACCGTGAAAGAGCGCACCGGAAAGTCCCTCCGCATTGTGGGCCGCGCCAACAGCCGCTGCTACGGGATTGACCTGAGTGGTCACCCGGTCATCGGCACGGAAGGAGACTATGTTGACGCCCTTCTCAAAGTGGCGCCCAAAGGCTCTGTCTTTGTGGATGTCACCAACAGTAAAACGCTCTATAAGCGATACACAGAGCTACTGCAGGCAGGTATCGGCATCGTTTCCTCCAACCGCCGCTCCTTTGCCGTCCCCTACGCCGAGTACGCGGCCATGCATGCCGCCGCCAGGGAGAATGGCGTCATCCTGCGCTATGAGACCACCGTGGGAGCCGCCCTCCCCATCCTGGAATCCATCTCCCGCGGTGCCAACAGCTGCGACGAGGTGCTGTCCATCGAGGCCGTGGTCTCCTGCACCCTCAACCAGATTCTGAGCGAGTACCAGCCCGGCGGGGAATCCCTTGCCAGCCGCGTCCGCAAGGCAGCCGAGGTGGGTCTCACCGAGCCCGATCCGCGTGTAGACCTGGGCGGCCAGGATGCCCTCCGCAAACTGCTCATCCTCTCCCGGGAGGCCGGCATCAAGCTGGAAGAAGGGCAGGTGTCCATTACGCCCGTTGTTCCCGAAACCCTCCTCCAGGGCACAGTGGAGCAGTTCTACGAAAAGCTGGAAGCCTTCGAGCCCACCTGGGCCCAGGAGGTACAGAATGCCACCCATCAGGGCTTCCGCCAACGCTTTGTGGCCTTCTTGGAGAAAACTCCCCACGGTTTCCGCGCCGGTATCGGCCTCAGGAACGTGCCGCCCGTGCACCCCGCCTACTACCTCAGGGGAACCGAGAACGCCATCATCGTGCGCAGTGCCTTCCACCCGTATCCACTGGTCATCCAGGGCCCCGGCGAAGGCGCCCGCGAAGCGGCCAGCAGCGTTTTGAACGATATTCTTAGATAAAATCATTATCTTTGTGCCCGTGATGAAGAACCTTGTCTCCATATTCGGTTTTCTCAGCTTTGGCTGGGCCGACGTTCTGGACATCCTGATGGTGGCCACCATCATCTTTTTCCTCATCCGCAGCATCCGGGCCGACTCCACCGTCCTCAACATCGTGCTGGTCCTGGTGGCCCTCCTGGTGCTCCAGGGCGTTGTGAGCGCCCTCAACATGCGCATGATGACGGTGCTCCTCAACACCCTCCTGGACGTGGGCGTACTGGCCCTCATCATCCTCTTCCAGCCGGAAATCCGCCACATGCTCAACCGCCTGGCGGTGCAGAGCGGCCTCACCCGCCGAACCGGCGAACTGTTCAACCGCATCATGGGCATCAAGGAAGAAAAGATGGGCTCCGAGAGCGCCGAGGAACTGGGAGAAGCTGTCCGTGCCATGTCGGCAGAGAAAACCGGTGCGCTCATCGTGCTCCAGCACAAGAGCTCCATGGAGGAATACATGAACACCGGAGACCGCTTTGAAGCAGACATCAACCGGCGTCTCATCACCAATATCTTTTTCAAGAACTCCCCGCTGCACGACGGCGCCATGATCATCATTGGAGACCACATCGCCGCCGCCCGCTGCCAGCTGCCCATGACCAACCGCACAGACATCCCCGCGCACTACGGCATGCGGCACCGGGCTGCCATCGGCCTCACGGAAGATACCGACGCCGACGTCCTAGTGGTGTCGGAAGAGACCGGCAACGTGAGCTTCGTGCGCGGAGGGGAAATTACTACCGTAAATGACGTAAAGGAGCTCCGGCAGCTGCTGAGCTCCCTGATGATGACCGACGAGGAGGGAGATTAATATGGACGAGAGACTGGAGGCGAAACTGGGATTTGACAAGGTACGTGCGGCCATTGAAGGCCGATGCTCCACCGACTACGCGGCAGCCCGCGTGGCCGGTGAGGAGTTTTCTACGGACGCCGGTGAAATTCACCGCCGGCACCTGCTCACGGACGAAATGCGTCTCATCCTCATGTTCGAGGACAGCTTCCCCACCGCCGGATACATAGACGCCATCCCCTTCCTGGAGCCCATCGGCAAGAATGCTTCCATCGACCTGCTTTCCCTGGGAAAGCTCCGGACGCTCCTCGACACCCTTCGCAAGGCCCTGCACTTCTTCCATACCGTGAAGGAGGGCATCTACCCTAACCTGCAGCACCTGGCGGCCGGCGTGAACGCGCCCGCAGAGGTGATGCAGCGAATAGACTCCATCCTGGACCGTCACGGAGAGATCAAGGATACGGCCTCCGACGAGCTGTACCGCATCCGGAAGAGCATCAAGGAGAAGGAGATCAACGTGTCCCGCCGCATGAACGCCATCCTCCGGCAGGCCCAGCAGGACGGCCTGGTGGAGGCCGATGCCAGCGTGAGCATCCGGGACGGCAAGATGCTCATTCCGGTGGCATCGGCCAAAAAACGCCAGTTCCAGGGCTTCATGTACGACGAGAGCGCGACGGGAAAGACCGCCTTCATGGAACCCGCCGAGATTGTCGCGCTCCAGAACGAGATTGCCCAGCTCTACTTTGACGAGACGCGGGAGATTAACCGCATCCTCTACGAGTTTGCCGAGTTCCTGCGGCCGTTTGTGCCGGAGCTCATCGAAGGCGCCGCTTTTGTGGGAGAACTGGACTTCAACATGGCCAAGGCCCAGGTGGCCCTGGACTACATTGCCGGCATGCCGGTGGTTTCGCTCGACGGCTCCCTGAGCCTCCGCAAGGCCCGGCATCCCCTCCTCGAGAAATCGCTCCGCAGGGAGAAGAAAGCCATTGTGCCGCTTACGGTGACCCTCACCCCCGAGAGGCGCATCCTCCTCATTTCCGGCCCCAACGCCGGAGGAAAGAGCGTGTGCCTCAAAACGGTGGGTCTCCTTCAGTATATGTTCCAGTGGGGCATGCTCATACCTACGTCCGAGACGTCGGAACTGCCCGTTTTCGACCGCATCATGGTCTCCATCGGAGATGACCAGTCCCTGGAGAACGACCTCTCCACATACAGCTCCTTCCTCACCGACATGAAGGCCATGCTGGAGGAGGCCGACGGGCGCACGCTCATCCTCATCGACGAGTTCGGATCGGGCACGGAGCCCGCGGCCGGCGGCGCCATCGCCGAGGCCATCCTCCACGAGCTGGACACCCGCGGCGCCTACGGCGTCATCACCACCCACTACACCAACCTCAAGCTCTACGCGTCGTCGGCCGATACCGGCGTAGTGAACGGCGCCATGCAGTTCGACGCCCAGACGGTCGCGCCCCTCTTCCAGTTGGAGATGGGCCTGCCGGGCTCGTCCTTCGCCTTCGAGCTGGCCCGCAAGATGGGCCTGCCGGAGCCCCTGGTCCACGATGCCGAGGAACGTGCCGGCGAGCAGTTCGTGGGCATTGAGCGCAACCTCCGCAAGATTGCAAAGAGCCGCCGCCAGCTGGACGAGAAACTCACCCGCATCCGCGCCACCGACAAAACGCTGGAAGGCCTTACGGACCGTTACGAGAAAGAGCTGGAGGACATCAAGGAAATGCGCCGGCGCATCCTGGACGAAGCCCGCGCCGAGGCCGAGAAAATCGTGCGGGACGCCAACAAACGCGTGGAAAGCACCATCCGCACCATCAAGGAGGCTCAGGCCGACAAGGAGCAGACCAAAGAGGCCCGGGCAGAACTTCAGGGCTTCCTGGGCGCCCTCGCCGAGGGCCGCTCCAAGCGCGACGCCTACATAGAGGAAAAGCTGCAGACGGTCAAGGAGCGCAAGGAGCGCGAACGGGCCCGCAAGCGCAAGCGGGCCGATGGTGAAACCCTGCGCCAGATGGAGCAGCAGGAGGCTGAGGCCCAGAAGATGGCCGCCTTCCGCACCGCCCCGCTCAAGGTGGGCGAAAAAGTGCGCATCAAGGACAACGGCATGGTGGGAGAAGTGGCCAAGGTGAGCACCAAGGCCGTGAGCGTGGTTGTGGGAAGCATTACCACAAAACTGCCGCTGGACCGCGTGGAAAGAATTACAGCCAATGAATACAAGGCCGTTGCCAAGGCGGTGGACAACCGTCCGCGCCAGGTGTACGATACGGCCATGACCGAGCGCAAGGCCCGCTTCAAACTAGAGTTGGATGTCCGGGGAGAGCGGGTGAACGACGCCCTTGAAATTGTGATGCGCTATATTGACGATGCCATCATGCTGGGCGTTCCCTCGGTGCGAATTTTGCATGGGAAAGGAACGGGCGCCCTCCGCGAGGAGATCCAGAAATACGTACGCACGGTGCCCGGCGTCACATCGGCCTCCGACGAACACATCCAGTTTGGCGGGTCGGGTGTGACGGTAGTAAAATTTGAATAACGATGAATGTACTGAAAACCAGCAAGATTGGGCAGAACGGGGAGGAAATCGCCTGTGACTTCCTACTCTCCCGGGGGCACCAGATTCTGGACAGGAACTGGCGCTCCGGCCACCTGGAACTGGACATTGTGTCAGAGGACCAGGAGGGACTGCACTTCGTGGAAGTGAAAGCCAGGACGGCGCCTGTCACCTCCACCCTCACCGACCAGGTAAACCTGATCAAACAAAAGCGCATCAGCGCGGCCGCCCTGCAATACCTCAACAAGAAACATCTTGTGGGACAGGAAGTCTTCTTCGACATTGTCTCGGTACTGTTCGACGGGCAGGAGACGGTGGTCCGGTATTTCCCGCAGGCCTGGATCCCCATGTATGTCTGAATGAACCTAACCTACTCAGCACTAACTAAGTAACCTATGAGTCAACAACACAGATACTGTGTCATCATGGCCGACGGCAGCGGCTCTTCCAAACAATATCGGCACACATACGAGCGTTTCCTCAAAGTCGTTCCTTCCCGGAACATCCTCGTGGTCACCCTGGCCTCCTTTGCGGCCGCCGCCCGGAGGGAACTCCCCGAACTTCCGGAAGAGAATCTCCTGCTGGAACCATCGGCCCGAAAGACAGCCCCCTGCATGGCCCTCGCGGCCTACACCCTTTTATCCCGTGACCCGGAGGCCGTAATTGTGGCTACGCCCTGGGACCTTGTCATCCGGGATGAGGACCTCTTCGTGCGCACGCTGGACGAGGCTTTTGCCTATGTGGAGGAGAATGACGTTCTCATGACCCTCGGCATCGTACCCAAGAGCCCCGACGTCAACTTCGGCTACATTCAGGTGAAGGAAGGGCGCAACGCCCACCTGATGGCCGGGCCGCTGCAGGTGAAGACCTTCACCGAGAAACCGCCCCTGGAGCTTGCCGAGGTATTCGTCCGCACCGGCGAATTCTTCTGGAACAGCGGTATCTTCGTCTGGAAGGCGGCGACCATCGCCTCCGAAATGGAGCGGTATCTCCCGGAAGTGACGGAACTCTTCCGTGGCTGGCAGGGCCAGATTACCCAGCCCGCCTTCATCGAGAGAGCCTACGCCGAGTGCCCCAAGGTGTCGCTGGACTACGGCGTCATGGAACACACAGACCGCGCCTGGCTATATCCCGCCCGCTTTGGCTGGGCCGACATAGAACGCCTGTAACTATTGTATAAATGCGAAAAATATCGTATTTTTGCGGGCTAATTTGCAATATTAATTAAAACTATAACAAAATGCAAAGTAAAGGTTGGATCAGATTCGTAGCTATCTGCCTGGCCATCGCCAGCATTTGGCAGCTTTCCTTCACGGCTATCACCCGTATTCAGGAGAATAAGGCTGCCAAGTATGCTCAGGAGCAGGCCCTGCAGTTCGTAGAATCAAACAATGTTGCCGCCGATGTCCGCGAATTCGTGCAGGACTCCGTGGCAGCTATCCGTAACAGAGCCTACATTGACTCTGTCAACAATGAAACCGTATTCCTGGGCTACACCTTCAAGAGCGTGAAGGAGAAGGAAATCAACCTGGGTCTGGACCTCAAGGGCGGTATGAACGTCATGCTGCAGGTTCAGCTGGAAGATCTCGTGAAGGCCCTCTCCGGCAACAGCTCGGACCCGGACTTCGTGGCCGCCATGGCTCAGGCCAAGGCCGGAAACACCAACTCCAGCGCAGACTTCATCGGCCTGTTCGAGCAGGCTTGGGAGCAGGTTGCCCCCCAGCGTCGCCTGGCCGAGATTTTCGCCACCTACGAGCTGCGTGAGAAAGTGGCCAACGACGCCACCAACGCCCAGGTCATCAGCGTTATCCGCCAGGAGGCCAAGAGCGCCATTGACAACTCCTTCAATGTGCTCCGCAACCGTATCGACCGCTTTGGCGTTACCCAGCCCAATATCCAGCAGGTTGGCAACTCCGGAAAGATTCTCATCGAACTGCCCGGTGTGAAGGACCCTGAGCGTGTGCGCAAGCTCCTGCAGGGTACCGCTTCCCTGGAATTCTGGCCCACCTACCAGGGCAACGAGGTAGACCTCTATGCCGTGGATGCCCGCGTGGCCGAAATCCTGAACAACCTGTCCGACACCACCACCGTGACCAATCCCCTGCTCCGCGTGCTCTCTCCTTCCGGTTGGAACAACGCCTGCATCGGTTTTGCTTCCGGCGTGGATACCGTTACCGTGAACCAGTACCTGGCCATGGCTGCAGATGTTCTGCCGGCCGGCTTCAAGGGCATGTGGTCCGTAAAACCCTCCGACCTCGTCAAGGGTAACAACCTCTACGAGCTGGTTGCCATCAAGGCCAACTCCCGTGACGGAAAGGCTCCCCTCGACGGCGGTGTGGTGACCGACGCCCGCGTCAACTTCAACGGCGCCCAGCAGGGCGGCAACGGTGCTCCTTCCGTGTCCATGACCATGAACGCCGAGGGTGCTTCCATCTGGGCCCGCCTCACCAAGGACAACATCGGCAAGCAGGTTGCCATCGTCCTGGACGGCCTCGTATATTCCTATCCTACCGTGAACACCGAGATTACCGGCGGTTCCTCCGAGATTACCGGTAACTTCGACGTACAGGAAGCCGAAGACCTTGCCAACGTGCTCAAGTCCGGTAAGCTTCCCGCCCCTGCCACCATCATCCAGGAGCAGGTTGTGGGTCCCTCCCTTGGTAGCGCTTCCATCAAGGCCGGTCTCATCTCCTTCCTTATCGCCTTCTGCCTGGTACTCATCTACATGGTATTCTTCTACCAGGGTGCCGGTCTCATCGCAGACGTTGCTCTGCTGTGCAACGTGCTGCTGCTGTTCGGCGTGCTCGTAAGCTTCGGCGCCGTCCTTACCCTGCCCGGTATCGCCGGTCTGGTCCTGACCCTCGGTATGGCAGTGGATGCCAACGTGATTATCTACGAGCGCATCAAGGAAGAACTGGCTGCCGGCAAGGGCTTCTCGCTGGCCGTACATGACGGTTACAAGAACGCCTACAGCGCCATCATCGACGGTCAGGTGACCACCCTCCTCACCGGTTTCATCCTCTATGTGTTCGGTTCCGGTCCTGTGCAGGGCTTCGCCACCACCCTCATCATCGGTATCATCACTTCCGTTCTCACCTCCATCTTTGTAACGCGCATCATCTTCGACGACCGCATCAAGGCTGGCAAGAACGTAGCCATGTCCAACAAGCTCACCGCCGGTATCCTCAAGAATACCAAGGTAGACTTCATCGGCCTCAAGAAGTGGTCTTACATGATCTCCGGTGCCCTCATCGTCATCTCCATCCTCTCCATCGCCTTCAAAGGCTTCAGCTACGGTGTAGACTTCACCGGTGGCCGTACCTACGTGGTCCGCTTTGACAAGAGCGTCACCGCCGAGGAAGTGCGCGCTTCCGTTGAAACCACCTTCGAGGATGCCGCCAAGGCTGCTGGCATTGACCAGTATTCCGTTGAGGTGAAGCAGTTCGGTGGAGACGCCCAGATGAAGATCACCACCCAGTACAAGAACGACAGCGAAAGCACCGAGGTAGACGCCGAGATCGAAGCCCTGCTGTTCAATGCCCTCAAGCCTTTCTACGCCGAGGACATCCAGCTTACAGACTTCACCTCCACGCTGGAGAACCCCAACGGTATCATCTCCTCCGACAAGGTGGGTCCTACCATCGCCCGCGATATTACCCGCAGCGCCTTCATCGCCGTGTTCCTGGCCCTCATCGTAATCTTCGGCTACATCGCCATCCGCTTCAAGGGCTGGACCTGGGGTCTCGGTGGTGTTGTCTCCCTGGCTCACACCGCCCTCATCGTGATTGGCTTCTTCTCCCTGTTCAACGGTATCCTGCCGTTCAACCTGGATGTGGACCAGACGTTCATCGCCGCTATCCTTACCATCATCGGTTACGCCATCAACGATAACGTGGTTATCTTCGACCGTATCCGTGAGCAGCGCGGCCTGCACCCGAAGGAGGACTTCCGCGACACGGTGAACACGGCTCTGAACGCCACCCTCACCCGTACCCTCAACACCTCTGTGTCCACCCTGCTCCCGATGCTCGCCATTGCTATCTTCGGCGGTGAAAGCATCCGTGGTCTGGCCGTGGCCCTCTGCCTGGGTGTGATCATCGGTACCTACGCTTCCATCATGATTGGTACTCCGGTCATGTACGATGCTACCATGAAAAAGAAATAGTTTGCGTGGCGCTTAAGCGCCTGACTAACAACACTTTAGAGTAACTGACGGGTGCCATTTCGGTACCCGTCAGTTACTCTAATCGGCTTATAGTGAACGACTTAGGCGCCACGCCCTACCGTCTGGTGACTTCGTACTTGGACACCCCAATGCGGGTGAGATCCTGAATGAACTCGGATGTAACGGCAACCTGGAACTTCTTGGAGTAGAACTGAATGCGGTACTTGGTGCCAGGGTCGTAGAGGAAGAGGGTAAGGGGAATGTTTCCCTTGTGCTTCTTGACCACCTTCACAAGGTCTTCACGGAACTGCTGGGTGAGCATGGGCGTTGTGACATCCATGCTGAATCCGGTGAGAAGGTCGTCTGAGATGTTGCCAAGCAGCGTAACCTTCTTCAGTTTGAAGGAATAGGGGGCCGATTTGCCCTGTGCGCGCTCCTCCGGTTTGAGGAAGAATTTCTCGGCGATTTCGCCTTCCAGGAACAGCGTTGCCTTGGGCGTCATGTACTGCATGAAGGCTTCGTGGTCCTTCCCAAAGAGCGCGAGCTCATAAGAGCCGCTATAATCCTCTAAAACGGTGCGGGAGTAGGGTTTCCCCGTTTTGGTGGTCAATTGCTTAAAATCGGTCACTATACCGGCAATATAGACCTTCTGCGTCTGCTTCTTCGCTTCGCATTCGGAGATGAGGTTGGAAAGGTCGGCCAGCTTGCAGCTCACGAAGTGGCGCATCTCGAAGTCATAGCGGTCCAGCGGGTGTGAGCTCAGGTACATGCCCACCAGGTCTTTTTCCCGCTGCAGCACTTCCATGATATCCATATAGCCCTCATCTTCGGGCATGGCGGGGCGCTCGGGCTTCATTTCCTCCATGTCGCCGAACAGCGAAGCGGCGCTGGAGACCGTGTCGTTCTTATAGAGATCCCCGTAACGGGTGATCTGGTCGATGAACAGTTCCGAGGAGCCTTTTCCCAGCTGATAATACATACTGCGTTTGTGCCCGAAACTGTCAAAGGCACCGGCATTGAGAAGGTTCTCGAAGCTCTTGCGGTTCACTGCGCCCGACATGCGCTCCACAAAGTCGTAGATATCTGTAAAGAGACCGTTCTCTTCCCGCTCCTTGATGATGGCGTCCACCACGTTGGCGCCAAAGCCCTTGATGGAGCCCAGGGCAAAACGTACGTCTCCGTTTTTGTTCACGGTAAACTGCGCGGCGCTCTCGTTCACATCCGGGTTGAGCACCTTGATGCCGTGGCCCTTGCAGTCGTCCATGATCTTGACAATCTCGTCCATGCTCTTGGCGCAGTCAAGGCAGGAAGCGAAGAACTCCGAAGGGTAATGGCATTTAAGCCAGCCGGTCTGGTAGCTCACCCAGGCATAGCACGTAGCATGCGACTTATTGAAGGCGTACTGGGCAAACTTTTCCCAGTCTTTCCAGATCTTGTCCAGCACTTTCTCCGGGTGGCCGTTGGCCTGACCGCCGCTCATGAACTTGTCCTTGAGCGAGTTCAGGATATCGATCTGCTTCTTACCCATGGCCTTACGCAGCTTGTCAGCCTCACCCTTGGTAAAGCCGGCCAGCTTCTGGGACAGCAGCATCACCTGCTCCTGGTACACCGTTACACCGTAGGTGTCTTCCAGAAATCCTTCCATTTCCGGAAGGTCGTACTCAATGGCCTGTTCTCCCAGTTTTCGGGCTACGAAGTCCGGGATATAGTCCATAGGGCCGGGCCGATAGAGGGCGTTCATGGCAATGAGATCCTCGAAACGGGACGGGCGCAGCTTCTGCAGCCACGTTTTCATGCCCTCGGATTCGAACTGGAACACGGAGGTGGTGTCTCCGCGGCCGTAGAGGTCATAAGTGGGTTTGTCGTCAATGGGGATGGCCTCAATGTCGATGTCTTCCCCGTGATGCTCCCTGATAAGGTCCAGGCAGTTGTGGATAATGGACAGGGTAATGAGGCCCAGGAAGTCCATCTTGAGCATGCCCACGTCCTCAATGTAGTGGCCGTCGTACTGGGAAGTGCGGACGTCCTCTCCGGTTTCCTTATCCTTGGAAAGGCAGATGGGAAGGTAGTCCGTAAGGTCTCCTCGGCCGATGATGGTGGCACAGGCATGCACGCCCACCTGACGTACGCAGCCTTCCAGGGCCTGGGCGTACTTGAGCACCTCCTTGTTGATCTCCGGACCGTTCTTGAGTTCCTCGATGAACTCCGGAACCAGTCTGTAGCAGTTCTTAAGGGTAATCTTGACATCTACGTCTTCCATACCCACCTGATAGGTCTTCTTGACGCCGTCCACTTCCTTCTCCACCACCTTGAACCCGGGTTTGAGTTCGTCCAGTTTGGGATTGAACGGGTATTCCTTCTCCTTTTTCTCGCTCAGGCGGTCGGGGACCATCTTGGTGAGGCGGTTGCTCTCGTCGATGGACAATCGGCTGATACGCGCCACATCCTTGATGGCGCTCTTGGCCGCCATGGTGCCGAAGGTGATTACGCGGGACACGTGGCTGGTGCCGTACTTGTCCTCCACGTACTGGTGCGCCTTGGACAGGTCTTCAAAGTCCACGTCGATATCCGGCATGGAGATACGGTCCGGATTGAGGAATCGCTCGAACAGGAGCTGGTACCGGATGGGATCCAGGTTGGTAATCTTAAGGCAGTAGGCTACCACCGAACCTGCAGCCGATCCACGGCCCGGGCCCACCATGGAGCCCATGGCGCGGGAAGCCGCAATGTAGTCCTGCACAATGAGGAAGTAGTCCGGGAAGCCCATGCGGCAGATGGTCTTGAGCTCAAAGTCAATGCGCTCTTCCTGCTCCTGATTGAGGGTTTCTCCGTAGCGCTGGTGCGCTCCCTGGTAGGTGAGGTGGCAAAGGTACGCCACCGAGTGGCAGAAACCGTCTCCGCGGTAGGTGCCGTGCTTGTCGCATCGGCCTGCATCGATGATATCCTTGTACTTCTCCAGGTACTCGTCAATATGGGCCATGAAGGCCGGATCAATCTCATACACGGGAAGAACCGGGTCACGGTCAATGGAGTACACTTCAATTTTATCGGCCACCTCCAGCGTGTTGGTGAGGGCTTCCGGGTGATCGGGGAAGAGGGAAAGCATCTCCTCTTCCGTCTTGATGTATTCCTGCTGGGTATAGCGAAGGCGGTCCGGGTCATCGATGTAGGCATTGGTAGTGAGGCAGATAAGGCGGTCGTGAACCGGACCGTCTTCCTTCCTCACAAAGTGGGCGTCATTGGTTGCAATGACCTTGATGCCATATTTCTCTGCCAGTTTGAAGATTTCGTCGGTGTAGTAGCACTGCTTCTGGTACAGGTCGTTGTCAAGCCCCGGCACTTCCGTCTTGTGCTTCATCACTTCCAGGTAGTAATCTTCCCCAAACACGCGCTTGTGCCACAGGATGGCTTCCTCCACGGCCTTGTCATCGTGCGCCAGGATGGCGCGGGGCACTTCGCCCGCCATGCAGGCCGATGAACAGATAAGGCCCTCGTGGTACTTCTCAATGACCTCGTGGCTCACGCGCGGCTTGTAGTACATGCCGTTGATGTGCCCTTCGGAGACAATCTTCACCAGATTGAGGTATCCTGCATAGTTCTTTGCCAGAAGGATAAGGTGGTAATAGCCCTTTTCCTTCACCCTGTGATCCCCTTTGGAAACGTAGATCTCACAGCCGATGATAGGCTTTACATTCGGATGCTTCTTGGCGTACTTGAAGAACTCTTTTACGCCGTACATGTTGCCGTGATCGGTGATGGCCAGCGCCGGCATCCCAAGCTCTTCGGCCCGGTTGAATAGGTTTTCTATAGAGGATTGTCCGTCCAGGATGGAGTACTGGGTGTGGACATGCAGGTGAACGAAATTCATAGAGAACAAAGATACTAATTCTTCTCCGATTCTTGGCAAAAATGTTTATTCATGGCGGCTAAGTCGTTCACTATAAGCCGATTAGAGTAACTGACGGGTACCGAAACGGCACCCGTCAGTTACTCTAAAGCGTTGCTAATCAGGCGCTTAAGCGCCACGGACTATTTACTCAGCTTGAAGCCCACCTTGAAGTTGTCATAACCATCAGCCAGTTTGGCAATGGCGCCGACGGAGCTGGAGGACTGGCCAATCTTGGCGGCGACCTTTTTGAGGAGGGCGACGGTCTTGTTGGCAGGGAAGAGCATCTTGGCACCGGTGAGACCGGATTCCAGGACACCCGTCATGCAGAAGTACTGCATGGTCTTGCCGAAGGTGAGGGTAACGGTCTTTTCAGCGTCTCCCACCTTGTAGGTGCCGGACAGGGGAATGGAGCCCACGTTCATGACAAAGGTGTTGTCGGCCGAGTTGAAGGTGAACTTCACGACGCCGGGAACGATACCCACCTTGGCCAGGTATTCATCGGCCTTGGTCTCGATACCGGAAGTGACGGCGGAGCCGGCCAGGTTGGCCACGATGCCACCCTCGGAGCTGGTAGCCGAGACGGCGATACCATTGTAGTTATACGTTCCGTTCAGGCTCACGGGTGCGGAATAAACCGTGCCGGCCAGTCCGGAAACCACGTTGGTGATAGCCGATACAGTGGAAGCGGCCTTGGAAGACTGGCCGCCCTGATTGCTGAAGAGAACCTCCATGAGGCTCTGAGCCGAGACTGCGCCGGAGAAAGCGACAGTCATTGCAAGAACAGTAAATAATTTCTTCATAGTACTTGGTTATTGAGTGTTAAACATTATTCTTCGGGCCATCCCTGCGCCTTCACCGGGAACTCCACGCCCTCGGGGGTGACCAGTACCGTCCCGGCCTCGGGCTGCGCCAGATGGCCGATAACGTCGAACGTCTGGAACTCCCGGCGGAACTTCTCCAGGTGCAGGATGGGGATCACAAAGAGCAGGCGGTTGTCGTCTCCTCCGTTCATGGCAGCCGAAATGGGATCCATGTCCAGTTCCTTTCCCAGCTGGAAGCTGTTGCCTTCGAAGGGGATTTTGTCGGCATACACCTTGGCACCCAGGCCGCTGTCCCGGGAAAGACGCTTCAAGGTGTCGGAGAGGCCGCGGGTAACAAAGTAACCGTACGAAGGATAGATTTCCAGATCCTCCAGGCGGTCCACCACCGAAGCCTCCAGCTCCGGGCGAAGATACGCGCCCACCAGCATCTTGTACTGGCTCATATCCGGCTGCTCACCGCTCTGTTCAAACTTCCTGGCGCCCCTCTCCATCACCTGCAGGCCCAGGAAAGCCGCGCCCAGGGAACCGGAAACGCAGATGAGATCCTTGGACTTGGCCGCCATGCGGCGCTTGTCGGTGAGAAGGGACGTCTCTCCCGTCGCGCTCAGGGACACGAAGAGACCGTTGTTCGACGGCTGAAGGTCCAGATTCACGGCCTCGAAGCCATGTTCCTTGGCCGCCACCGTAATTCCCATCCAGAGTTCCTGGATCTGCGGGAAATCCAGTTTGGCCGATATCCCCAGCACTACGTTCAGGAGCTTGGGACGGGCCAGCGAGGCATAAAGCTCTCCCACCACACCCACGACGCATTTGTAGCCCAGGTGCTTGAAGGGGAAGTAGACCAGGTTAAAGTCAATTCCCTCCAGATACATGCGGGCCGCCGTGATGATACGGCCACCCTTGGAAGAGATGTACGAAAGGCCGGAGACAGGGGAATAGGCAGAAAGCCTGTACAACTGCTCGATAGCCTCTATTTTTCCAATTTCGGAGAAAGATTCTGCCATTGAGTAACGATTAATCATTGCAAAAATAGCAAATTTTAGTATCTTGCACAAGATATGAAAAAAGCAGTCCTGTCCGTCCTGATCCTGCTCTCCCTTGGCAGCCAGGCCCAAAACGTCACCTTCAGCAAACACTCCCGCATTGTAAAAACCGCCGATACCCCCGAGATGGCAACGGCCGCCGGCATTCTCCAGCGCTATCTCTCCGAGGCCACCGGCTACTCATTCCCCGAAAGCAAGTCCCCCTCCGCGAGAAAAGGAGACATCCTCCTCAGGGACTTCAAAGGCCTCCCGGAAGACAGTTTCCGCATTGGTACGGAGAACGGCGCTGTGGTGCTGGAGAGCACCGGAAAGGGGCTCATCTACGCCGCCTGCGACTTCCTGGAGCAGGAAATGGGCATGGACTACTGGGGAGACGGAGAGTACTTCCTCCCTAAGGGAGCATCGGCCCAAATCAACGCTCGCACGGAGGTCCCCGCCTTCCGCTATCGGCAAACCAGCCATTACAGCCTCCGCAACGGCAAGGTGGCCACCTCGGACAACGGCGTGGACAAGGAACACCGGGCCGATGACCTCTACCGCTACTGGTACCGCCTGGAAGAACCGCACCAGCTCTTCGTGGACAACCTGTGGGTACACACCTGCAACAAACTCCTGCCTGCCTCCCGGTACGGGAAAGAGCACCCCGAATACTACGCCTTCTTTGACGGAAAACGCCATCCCGGCAGCGCCAGCCAGTGGTGCATGAGCAATCCCGAAGTACTGGAAATTGTCTGCGGAACGCTCGACAGCCTGTTCCACGCCCACCCGGAGCAGACCATGATTTCCATCTCCCAGAACGACGGATCGGACACCTACTGCCGGTGCGAGGCCTGCCAGGCCATCATGGACGAGGAAGGAAGCCCCTCCGGCCTCTTCCTCCGCTTTGTCAACGCCGTAGCCCGCCGCTTCCCCGACAAGGAAATCTCCACCCTGGCCTACCTCTTTACGGTAAAGCCTCCCAAGGTTACGCGCCCGGAGAAAAACGTCTCCATCATGCTCTGCGACATTGACTGCCGCCGCCAGACCGCCCTCACCGAGAACCCCTCCGGCCAGGAATTCATGGCCTGCCTGGAAGGCTGGAGCGCCATCTGCGACAACATCTTCCTCTGGGACTACGGCATCAACTATGACAACTACCTCTCCCCCTTCCCCAACCTCCAGACCATTAAGGACAACATGGTCATTTTTCAAAACCATGGCGTCAAGATGCACTTCTCCCAGATTAACAGCACCCTGGGAGGAGACATGGCAGAACTGAGGCCCTACCTCGTATCCAAGCTCATGTGGAACCCCGGGGCCAGCCTGGACTCCCTGGAGAAGCATTTCTGCGAGCGCTATTACGGCGCGGCCGCAGAGAGCATCCTGCACTACATCCACACAATCGAAGGCGCGGCCGTCGGCACGGACGTAGACCTTTTCATCTACGACTCCCCCGTTTCCTACAAAGGCAATATCCTCAGACCCGCCCTTCTCCGGCGCTACAACGCCCTTTTTGACGCCGCAGAGGCGGCTGTGGCCGATGACCCCGTGCGGCTGCAGCGCGCCCAGCGCACCCGTCTTCCCCTGCGGTATTCGTCGCTGGAAATAGCCCGCACAGACCCCGGGCGGGATTTCGCCGCCGTCGGAGAGGAACTGGACCGCTTTGAGGCCCAAATCAGGCGTTTTGGCGTAGAAACGCTGAACGAACGAGGCAATGATCCCCTCGCCTATTGCGAGATGTACAGAAGCCGTTATTTGCGCCGCGATGAGGGAAACCTGGCCACGCACCGCCCCGTGACATTCATCGAGGGCCCGCATGCCCGCTATGCTGCCCTGGCCAAGACCGCCCTCACCGACGGCCTCTATGGCGGCACCGGCTACGTGGAAAACTGGGTGGGTTGGGAAGGCACCGACGCCGAATTCGTGGTAGACCTGGGCTCCGTGCAGCCCGTCCACCGCGTGGGCGTAGACTTCCTCCGCCAGATTGGCGGCTGGGTGCTGGAGCCCATCGGCCTAAGCGTTTCTTTGAGTGCCGATGGCACCTCCTATGAGACTTTGGGTGCCATCGAGAATCCCGAGAATCGCGACGGCACCATTGGCTTCAAGAGCCTGGAAGTCGCAGGCGAAGGAACGGCCCGGTACGTAAAAATAAAAATATCCGGGCAGAAAATCTGCCCGGAATGGCACTACGGCGTGGGGAACCCCTGTTGGTTCTTCGCCGACGAAGTGTGGGTCTTTTAGCGGAGCTGGAAGATCACAGGGAAGGTGTAGGTAACCTTTACGGCGCGGTCACGCTGCTTGCCGGGCTTCCACTTGGGGGAGCTGGAAACAACACGGACGGCTTCCTTGTCCAGGGACTCATCCACGCCACGGAGAACGCGAACGTTGGTTACGCGGCCGTCGGCCTCTACCGTGAACTGGAGGGTAACACGGCCCTGCACACCATTTTCCTTAGCGATTTCCGGATAAACCAGACGGGAGTTCACCCACTTGGAGAATTCGTTGGCGTCGCCGCCATTGAAGGAAGGCTTCTGCTCTACCAGCTGGAAAGGAATGGCTTCCTCTTCCACTTCCTCCTCTTCTACCTCAGCCTCGCGATAGTCCTGAATCTCGATAGCCTGGTTGTTGTCTTCCAGGTTGATGAACAGGTCATCGTCCAGCTTGATGTCATCGTCCACAATGTCAATCTGGTCGGACAGGACAGGGATGGAAGGAGCCTCGGGCGGGGGCGGGGGAAGTTCGTTCTGGATAGCGATCATTTCTTCTTCGACCACGACCTGGGTGGTATCTTCCAGAACGGCAACCTGGGCGTCCTTGGAGGACCAGTTGAAGCCCAGATAGACAATCAGGAGAGCAACCACGAGACCGACCTCGGTGAAAAGCAGCTTCTTGTTTTCAAGGCTGGCTTTTTCGGATTTCTTGATTTCCATAATTGCTTTATTTTTTTGTGTTACAATTTTTCCGATACAAAGGTAAAAAGACTTGTCAAATACCCCAAAAAAAGCCCAAAAAAGAATCTCGCAGAAGGGTTATTGTAAACACCTGACAATCAGCGCTTTACGAAAGCACCAAAAATTCATTTTCTCTCACACGTGTGGTTTTGGGTCGAATATCAGCAAAAAACGGCGTTTCACCACCATTATTTTTTACCGTTCCAACTGCCCAAGAAGGAAATCCCGGTCCTCACTTCCCACATTTTTCAACCGCTCCTTTAACCGGTAAAGACGGTTGTAAACGTAGGGCTTGTCCTTCTCCAAAAGGGTGGAAATAGTGGTGGACGAAAAGCCCGCGACGGTAAACATATAGAGCAGATAGTCTTCTTCCTTAACCGTAGGAAGCGCCGCTTTGAAGCGCTTCATGACATTGTCGCGGGATTCATTGAGGGACTTCTCCAGCCCCTGACGGAGCTTGGAATTGCCGCGAAGACCCTCTACCAGGGTACGGACTTCCTTCAAGACTTTGGGCTGCAGATTGTCCGTTCCCTCGTAAACGTAATATTGTTCAAACAGGCGATCCAGCATATCCAGGCCTATGTCCTGGCCCTTCTGGCGGCCCTGGAGCGCACTGAAGCGGCTTTGCAGGTCCTCTGCGGCAGAAAGAATGCGCTCGTTCTCCGCCTTTTCCTGCAGCAGCAGCCGCTGGGTCTGGGACTTGCGAGCCCAGAAATACAGCACCAATGTGGAGAGGATGGCCACCAGGAGCAGCGCCAGATTGGAAAGGCGCATACGCTCCAGTTCCTTGAACTGGTAAGCGCGGGACAGGGCGTCGGTGTGGGCGTCATCCAGGAAGAAATAGTTCCTGTAAAAGGCCTCTGCGCTCAAATAATCATAGGTGGCTTTGTCACGGTCAGAGAGACTGCTTCTGTCCAGGCTGTCCAGGAGGGACAGCGCACCCTCCGGATTCTCTTCCATTTGGGCCGAGACTTCCCGCAAAACAGCATTCTCCCGGTTGCAAGCAACTGGGAGAATGGCTATAATGCAGAAAATCAGGAGTTTTCGCATACTAAAGATTACGGAGGAGGTTGGTCAGGGACACCTTCTTCTCAATCAAGCTGCGCAGATCCTCAATCTTGACGCGCTCCTGCTTCATGGTGTCGCGCTCACGCACGGTGACACAGCCGTCCACCAGGGAATCGTGGTCCACCGTTACGCAGAAAGGTGTGCCGATGGCATCCTGACGGCGATAACGCTTGCCGATGGAGTCTTTCTCGTCGTACTGGTAGGAGAAGTCGTATTTGAGTTCGTCCACCACCTTCTGGGCCAGCTCCGGCAGACCGTCCTTCTTGACGAGAGGCATGACGGCCACCTTGATGGGGGCCAGCGGGGCGGGAATGCGCATCACGACACGCTCCTCGCCATTTTCCAGCGGCTCCACAGTGTAGGAGTGGGCCAGGACGGCCAGCACCATACGGTCTACGCCGATGGAAGTCTCGATCACATAAGGAGTATAAGAGGTATTCTCCTCAGGGTCAAAGTATTCGATCTTCTTGCCGGAGAACTTCTGGTGGTTGCCCAGGTCAAAGTTGGTGCGGCTGTGGATACCTTCCAGCTCCTTGAAGCCGAAGGGGAAGTTGAATTCGATGTCGGTAGCGGCGTTGGCGTAGTGGGCCAGCTTCTCGTGGTCGTGGAAACGGTAGTTCTCGGCACCCATTCCCAGGTTCACATGCCACTTCATACGGGTTTCCTTCCACTTCTTGAACCAGTCAAGCTCGGTTCCGGGCTTGATGAAGAACTGCATTTCCATCTGCTCGAACTCCCTCATGCGGAAGATGAACTGGCGGGCCACAATCTCGTTACGGAAGGCCTTGCCAATCTGGGCGATACCGAAAGGAATCTTCATACGGCCGGTCTTCTGGACGTTCAGGTAGTTCACAAAGATACCCTGTGCGGTCTCCGGACGCAGGTAGATGAGGTTGGCACCATCGGCCGTGGAGCCCATGGAGGTGGAGAACATGAGGTTGAACTGACGGACATCGGTCCAGTTGCAGGTGCCGGAGATAGGGCACACGATGTTGCAGTCGATGATAATCTGACGGTACTCGGCAAAGTCGTTGGCCTTCTCGGCGGCCACATAACGGTTGTGCACCTCATCCCATTTGGCCTTCTCGCGGAGAACGTTGGGGTTGGTAGCACGGAACTGGGCCTCGTCAAAGGAATCTCCGAACTTCTTGCGCCCTTTGGCCACTTCCTTCTCGATCTTCTCCTCGATCTTGCCCAGATAGTCCTCGATGAGGACATCGGCTCTGTAACGCTTCTTGGAGTCCTTGTTGTCGATGAGAGGGTCGTTGAAGGCGCCTACGTGGCCGGATGCCTCCCAGATGCGGGGGTGCATGAAGATGGCCGAGTCAATACCCACGATGTTCTCGTTGAGACGGGTCATGGCCTCCCACCAATAGTTCTTAATGTTGTTCTTGAGCTGTACGCCCATCTGACCGTAATCGTACACTGCGGCCAGACCGTCGTAGATTTCACTGCTGGGGAAAATGAAGCCGTACTCTTTACAGTGGGCTACCAGCACCTTAAAAAGTTCATCTTGTGTCATATCTCAAAACAAATATCTTGCAAATTTACTGAAATAATTCGGGAAACGCTTCACGAATCTCGGGTTTCGATATCTCCAGCAGCGGTTTACGGGCAAAATCGCGCTCCGCAATGAGCGGATGCGGGATAATGAGGTTCTCCATATGGATGGTAAACGCCCCGTAGCAGAGAATATCGATATCGATGATGCGGTCGTGGTAGATGCGGTTGCCGCCGGCATCGAAAAGGGGTTCATCCAGGTTTCTTCCCAGCGCTATTTCCACCTCTTTCACCTGACGGAGTATTTCCGCGGCGTGTTCCTCCGGCGTGCCGGTGCGCGGCAGACGGTACAGGACACAGAAGTTCAGGAAAGGCTGGCCGTCAAAGCCCCAGGCCGGGGTTTCGATGATGCGGGAAATGCGCTCGGGGTGCGTCCCGAAGGCCTCGTCCATCAGGTTCATGGCCTTCAGAAGGTTCAGCTCCCGGTTTCCCTGGTTGGAGCCCAGCCCCAGATATACATTCACCCTTTCCATCTAGTCTTCCAGTTTACCGTAATCGTCTTCTTCATAGTCCAGGCCCAGCTCCACGCGCGCTTCCTCGGAGAGCATGCTGCGGTCCCACTGGGGCTCGAAAGTAAGCTCAATATCACATTTGGTGACTCCGGGAACACTTTCCACGCCCTCTTTCACTTCCTGCAGCACCTGGTCTGCCATGGGGCAGTTGGGCGCCGTGAACGTCATGAGGATGGACACCTCGCGGGACTTGGAGATGGTGAGCTCGTACACCAGGCCCAGATCGTAGATATTCACCGGAATCTCCGGGTCGTAGACCTCCTTGAGGGCCGATATCACCGCGGCATACAGCGGCTGCAGGGCCTTCACGTCCTCTGCTGTCAGAACTTCTTTATCTGCCATTTTGCGCCACGGTTTTGATGGTTTCTATCATGGATACAAGACCGTTCGCCCGAGTGGGCGAAAGATTCTCCTTCAGGCCGATTTCCGCCACGAAGCCAAAATCATCGGCCACAATCTCCGCGGGCGTACGCCCGGAGTAGACGCCGATAAGGAGGGAGATGATTCCCTTGGTGATGATGGCGTCACTGTCGGCCCGGAAATACAGTTTTCCGTCCTTTATCTCGTGGTCCAGCCACACGCGGGACTGGCATCCCTTGATGAGCCGGTCCTCGGTCTTCTTCTCCTCGGGGAAGGCCTCCAGGGACTTTCCCAGTTCAATCAGATACTCGTATTTGTCCAGCCACTCGTCGTAGAGGGAGAAGTCCTCTATGACCTGCTGCTTTTTCTCTTCTAACGTCATACTAACATATTAATGGCCCGGTTCAGGCACTGAATAAAGTATTCTGCCTCTTCCAGCGTGTTGTAAGGGGCAAAGGAAGCTCTGAGGAGGCCGGTGACGCCCAGGCGGTCCATCAGGGGCTCCGCGCACATCTGGCCCGAGCGCAGCGCTACTCCCATCTTGTCCATGATGAGGGCAAGGTCCTCGTGATGGGCACCCTTCACGCCAAAGGAAAAGAGAGGAATTTTGGCCGATTTCTCTGTCCCGTACAAGACAATGCGCTCATCCTCAGTAAGTTTCGTGTAAACGTAATCCAAAATAGCCTGCTGTTCCCGCTCTACGGAAGCATCAGAGCGCATGGCCCTGACCATCTCGATGGCCGGAACCAGCGTAGGAGCCGCGTTGAAGTTCTGCGTGCCGGCTTCGAACTTCTCGGGAAGCGGAGCGTAGGTGGTGCCGCTGAAGCGGACCGTCTCTATCATCTCTCCCCCGCCCATGTACGGAGGCATGGCCTCCAGCCATTTTCTCTTTCCATAAAGGACCCCCGTTCCGGTGGCGGCGTAGAGCTTGTGACCGGAGAAGGCATAGAAGTCGCAATCCAGCGCCTGAACGTCTACCGGCTCGTGAACAATGCCCTGTGCACCATCCACAAGCACCGGAATGCCTTTACCGTGGCATATCTGAACGATTTCCCGAACCGGGTTTACAAGCCCTAACACGTTGGAAATGTGAGAGATAGCTACAATTCTGGTGCGCTGAGAAATGAGTTTTTCCAAAGATTCGACCGCCAGCACACCATTTTCATGAATGTCAAGGACTTTGAGCACGGCTTTTTTGCGCTCGCAAAGCAGCTGCCAGGGAACGATATTGCTGTGATGTTCGGCCACCGAAACAACCACCTCGTCTCCCTCGTGGACAAACGCTTCGCCAAAGGAGAAAGCGACAAGGTTGATGGAAGCCGTGGCGCCGGAGGTAAAGATGATTTCCTCCCGGGCCGATGCACCAAGAAAAACCCGGACTGCGTCGCGGGCCCCTTCATAAGCGTCGGTGGCCTGAGCCGCCAGGTGATGGACAGCCCGGTGGATGTTGGCATTCTCTTCCAGCGCCAGTTTCTGCCACAGACCCGTCACCGCCAGCGGCCGCTGGGCCGTAGCAGCATTGTCCAGATACACCAGGGGTTTCCCGTATACGCTACGGGAGAGGATGGGAAACTGTGAACGAATCTCGGGTACAGACATACTCATTGGATAAGTCTGCAAATTTACATAAATTTGCGATATGATAGACTATATTAAAGGACAAATCGTGGAGCTCACTCCCACGGAACTCATTCTGGAAAACGCCGGAATTGGCTACAGCATTCTCATCTCCCTGCAAACCTACGAGGTCTTTCAGACGCAGACACAGGCCGTAGCTTACATCCATCACTACATCCGGGAAGACGAAGAACTCTTCTACGGATTTGCCACCAAAGACGAGCGAGAACTCTTCCGTCTCCTCATAGGCGTCTCCGGAATTGGCGTGGCATCGGCCCGCATGATGCTCTCTACACTCACCGCCGAGGAAATCCGGCAGGCCATCCTGGCTGAGGACGTCAACCGCATCAAGAGCGTCAAGGGAATTGGTCTCAAGAGTGCACAGCGGCTTGTCCTGGAACTCAAGGACAAGATCGTGAAAGGCGAAGGCGCAGCCGACACTCCCCTCTTCAAAACCGATAATTCCGCCCTTGTGGACGAGGCTACCACAGCACTTGTCATGCTGGGCTTCTCCAAGGCCAACATTGGAAAAGTCATGCCTGCTATTCTCAAAGAGAATCCGGCAGCCAAGGTAGAAGACATAATAAAAGCCGCCCTAAAGCGGCTATAAATGTTCCACGTGGAACAAAATCATCTTCCAAAGTACACAAGAAGCACCGAAATATCCGAGGGAGAAACCCCCGAAATCCTGGAAGCCTGAGCAATTGTCTCAGGCTTATATCTTTTCAGCTTCTGCCTGCACTCAATAGAAAGGCCATTTAACGCGTCAAAATCGAAATCTGCGGGTATTTTAATGTATTCCAGCCGGTTATTTTTCTGTGCCTGGAGCTTCTCTCGCTCAATATAGCCGGCATATTTAATGGCAATTTCGACAGATGTAACCACGTCGGAACTATAATTTGTTCCACGTGGAACAACTTTAAGAAGCTGAGAAAGGGTCAGCTCCGGACGAGAAACGAGCTCGTCCAAATGCTTGGATTCCGTTAAAGGAGTAGAACCTGCGGCTTCCAGAAGCGCATTCACAGCGACTGCTTTTACCTTGTGATGATGACAGAATTCGGTAAGATGAGCCACCTTTTCCTGCTTTTTCATCATGGCCGCATAACGCTCTTCGGAGGCATAACCCACGGCATGGGAAAGCTCGGTAAGCCGGAAATCGGCATTGTCCTGCCGGAGAAGAATGCGATATTCGGCACGGGAAGTGAACATACGGTAAGGCTCATCTACGCCCTTATTGATGAGGTCATCGATAAGAACACCAATATAAGCCTGGTCCCGGCGAAGGACAAAAGGCTCCTGTTCCATGAGGAACAAATGGGCATTCATACCGGCAATGATTCCCTGCGCAGCGGCCTCTTCATAACCAGTGGTGCCATTCACCTGCCCTGCCAGGAAAAGGTTGTCCACAACTTTGGAACGAAGCGAATGATGCAGATATTGGGGATCGAAGTAATCATACTCCACGGCATAGGCAGGCTTGAAGAATACCGCGTTCTCCAAACCTTCGATGGCATGGACGGCATCCATCTGAATCTCCAGCGGGAGCGAGGAAGAGAAACCCTGCAGATAGTACTCGGGAGAGTTTACACCTTCCGGTTCCAGAAAGAGCTGGTGGGAGTTCTTTCCCGCAAACGTCCTCAACTTATCTTCAATGCTGGGACAGTAACGAGGACCCTTGCCATGAATGAGGCCGGTAAAAAGAGGAGAACGGTCAAAGCCGGAGCGAAGGATATCGTGTACTCTCTCATTCGTATGAAGAAGATAGCAGTCCATCTGCACTCCCCCACTCTGGACAGATGAAGGAACGTCCAGATAGGAGAAACGCTCAGGGTTTACATCCCCCTCCTGACGGACCAGTCTGGAAAGGTCGATGGACCGGATGTCCAGCCGGGGAGGCGTTCCGGTCTTCATGCGCTCCATGGGAATTCCCATCGATGCGAGCTGATCGGAAATTCCGTAAGAGGCCTTCTCCCCTATTCGGCCTCCTTCGAAGGAGTGCTGGCCGATGTACATCTTACCGTTGAGAAAGGTTCCAGCGGTCAAAACAAAGGCGCGTGCGTAAAAAATTGCCCCCGTAGTTGTACGAACGCCGGCAATTACGCGATTCTCAAAGAGAAAATCATTCGCAAAATCCGCGTAAATGCTTAATTTTGAGGAACTTAGCAGCGTTTTAAGCCATTCCGCAGAAAACCGCTGTTTGTCGCACTGAGCGCGCGGACTCCACATGGCTGGACCCTTTGAACGGTTAAGCATGCGAAATTGAAGCGTGGCCGCGTCGGTCACCAGACCAGAGTAACCTCCCAGTGCATCAATCTCACGGACAATCTGTCCTTTAGCAATCCCCCCTACTGCCGGGTTACAACTCATCTTGGCAAGACCGTTCAGATCCGGAGTAAGAAGCAAAACCGAGGAACCCATCTTCGCGGCAGCCATGGCAGCTTCACAGCCGGCGTGACCACCGCCTATCACAATCACATCAAAACGGTTCATCATAAGTTGGGACGCTGGGACAAATAGTAGTTCTCCTTGGCGCGCATCTGGGCAATGTCTTCTTCCGTGTGGTCGTCATAGCCAATCAGGTGAAGAAGGCCGTGGACAATCACGCGGTTCAGTTCATCGGCGAACTCCGTTCCGTAGAAAGAAGCGTTTTCCCGGACAGAGTCCACAGAGATGAAAAGGTCTCCAGAAAGCTTGTTCCCTTCACAGTAGTCAAAGGTAATGATATCTGTATAATAATCGTGTTGCAGATATTTTATATTGACATCCAGAATATAATTATCGGAACAAAATATAACGGAGATGTCTCCCAGACGCTTGGCCTCACTCTCGGCGACAAACTTGAGCCAGCGGGAAGTGAGACGCTTTTCCTTAAATGGAAATTTAATATCTTCGGTAAAAAAAGAAACCATTGTTCTAAATAAAAATTACCACAGAAAATTATTAAAGGGATACCTTCCCGCGTGAATCTCAGCAACAATCTTGTACAAGTCGTTGCGGAGTTTTTCTATGCCTATCTTCTCCCGGGCGCTGATGAAGATGCAGGGAGTCTTTTCCTCGGCGATCCAGCTGCTCTTAAGCTCTTCCAGCGTACGGTTGACGGGCTGTTTAGGTTCCAGGGAGAACTCGTCGTAGGGCTCGTAGGTGTAGGCGTCTACTTTGTTAAAAACAACGTAAACGGGCTTGTTGGCGGCGTTAATGTCCCGGAGGGTCTGTTCCACCACCTGCATCTGCTCCTCAAAGTCCGGATGGGAGATGTCCACCACGTGTACCAGGACATCGGCCTCGCGGACCTCGTCCAGGGTACTCTTAAAGGCCTCTACCAGCTGTGTGGGCAGCTTGCGGATAAAGCCTACGGTGTCGCTCAGAAGGAACGGCACGTTCTCGATGACGACCTTCCTGACGGTGGTGTCCAGCGTAGCGAACAGTTTGTTCTCCGCAAACACGTCAGATTTGGCCAATAAATTCATCAAAGTACTTTTCCCTACATTGGTGTATCCGACGAGCGCTAAACGCACGAGAGAGCCTCTATTGCCCCTTTGTGTGGCCATTTGCTTGTCCACTTTCTTGAGATCTTCCTTTAATTTGGAAATTCGCTGCTTTACAATACGGCGGTCAATTTCAATCTGGGTCTCACCCATACCGCCTCGGGTACCCATACCACCCCGCTGGCGCTCCAGGTGCGTCCACATGCCGGCGAGGCGCGGAAGCATGTAGTTATAGTGTGCCAGTTCCACCTGCATTTTAGCGTAGGAAGTCTTGGCCCGCTGGGCAAAGATTTCCAGGATGAGACTGGTGCGGTCTATAACATCGCTGCAGGCAATGATCTTTTCAATGTTGCGCTGCTGCATACCCGTGAGTTCGTCATCGAAAATGACGTACTCTATTTCGTTTTCCTCGCAGTACTGCTTGATCTCGTCCAGTTTTCCCGGGCCGATGTACGTGGCCTTGTCGGGCCTGTCCAGCCGCTGGGTGAACATTTTGTCGGGAATGGCGCCGGCTGTCTCGGCCAGGAAAGCGAGCTCGTCCAGGTATTCCTGTACCTTGCGCTCTCCCCCCTTTTCCAGGATGACGCCTACAAATACTGCTTTGTTGGTCTTAAATTCACTCATATCGGCTGCAAAGATACGAAAAAAAAGAGGTTGACTCAAAAGTGAGTCAACCTCGATTTTTAGTATTACATCTTATTTGCTGTCAGGAGTGAAGAAGGAATAACCATATCCCAAACTTCCTGCACTTACGTAGAGCTGAGCCTCGATGAAGCAGTTATAATCCTCATACATGCCACTCTCCATGCCGCTTTCAAATACATAGGAATCGTCACCCTGCCAGTAGCCGATATCACGGATGCTGACTTCTCCGTAAGATCCGTAGTTGTGACCAGTAGGCTGAGCCGGAACGCGGAAGAAAGTGTAGGTTCCATCGTCATCCGTAGCAGTATACTTCGGATACACGACAATGTTCAGGCTCTTGCCGGGACCAAACAGGTTCTTGAAGCGGTAATTATCGGGATTATCGTCGCTCCGCTGAAGCTCGACACCTGTCATTGAGGAGCTACCCATTACGGTTGCAAAAGCAGCCGGCTTGGAAAAAGAGTAAGTACCGGTAGCAACGGTTGTCCACTTAAGGCCAAAGAACTCCTGGCTGGCAATATGGGAAGCACCATTCTTGCCCACAGCAACAACGGAAAGGATATTCTTTCCATAGAGCTGAGCCTCGACGAACTCGGCACCGATGGTACCGTCAAACTCATTTACGTAAGTATCGCTAATCTTTTTTCCATGCTCAATCACGTACTTAGGATACTCGGCCTCGGGAAGGTTGCGGGCTTCCTTGGTAGCTACGGGCTCGGCAAAGAAGTAGAGTTCTGCGGTAACGTTGTTGGCCGCTACGCGCACGAAAACATCACAGTCGGGATCGGCGGGGAGTTCCGGAGTATATACATTGACTACAACAAAGGGATTGGAGTCATTTCCCGGTACAGCGCCATATTTGTCTTTCTGGCAGGAAGCAACTGCGAGCACTGCCACAAGGCTTGCAAAGAGAGAAATATACTTTTTCATACTGTAATTTCTTTAAGAGATTTACCAGGTGTACTCATCGGAATCAGCCGTGGGCTTGATGGGAGTAGGATTCTGCTCACAACCCTTGTTGTAGTTGGTCTCGGTGCGAACAATGCAGAAGGTCATCCACTGGGGGGTAGAAGACTGGTTCCAACGGTTGTCGGCAGGGTGGTTGGTGTTGGGATAGCTGCGGATGATACCCTTGTTCAGACGCTTGATGTCGAACATGCCGAAGCCTTCACCCCAAAGTTCTACGCGGCGCTGCCACCAGACTTCGTTCTGGAACAGAGAAGTGCTCTCGTTGTAATAAGCATCCGTGTGAGTACCATAGGTGTAGGAAGCGTCACGGGTCTTGGCAAAGGTCTCCAGGAGAGCTTTACCGGCAGCCTCGTTCTGCATACCGGCAGCCTCGGCCTCAATCAGGTACATTTCCTCCACACGCATGAGCGGAACAGCCACGGTAAAGGCCTTGTACTGGTCTGCGTGCTCACCATCCTTGGGACGGAACTTCACGGGCATGCCACCAACATACTGCTTGGTAGTAGAGATCTTGTAACCAGTATTATACAGACCGTCCGGAGCGTCGGAATACTCGGCCAGGGCGGCAACCTTGGCATCCTTGGAAGCCAGGTCATCGATGGCGAAATCTACCCAGCACTTCTTGCGGAAGTCGGTGGCGGGGATGGTCTGGAAGAGGTGATAGTCGATACGCTTGGGACCTACATAGTTGGCGGAATAGCCGCAACCAGACTCAGACACTTCGATAATCATCTGGGAACCCCAGCAGGAGTCGGCATCGTTGATCAGGATGTTGGGATCGTCTGCCTTGAAGGTAAGGGCGAACATCCAGGAGCCGTTGGGCGTATTGAAACCGCTGGTCTGGCTCAGATACTGGTCTTTGTTCATGAGGGTGTATCCTGTCTGGGCCTTCTTGGCATAGGACTGGGCGTTGGCCCAATCTTCCATCACAAGATAGGCGCGGGCCTTCAGACCATACACGACGGAGAGGTCCGGGGTGTACTTGTCGGGGCGCTCGTAGTTCTTGATGTAACCCTCGGCGGAGTTCAGGTCTTCAATGATCTGGTTCCACATGACCTCGTTGGTAGCACGGGGATTGTTGGTGAGGGAGGAAGAAGGAGTGTCGTCCAGCACCAGGGGAACGGTGGGAGAAGACTTGTCAAGGCCATAAGTCTTGGGAGCGAACATACGGGCAAGGTCCATGTAGAACATGGCACGCATGGCATAAGCGATACCTACGCCGGCTTCCTTATCCTCAGTGGGATCGGCCTTGTACATGGAAATGACCACGTTGCAGTTCTTGATCCACTTGTAGTAGTAGGTCCAGGGCATCTGGCAAACGGCATAGTCCGGGCCAAGGCCGGTACCGCAGGCATACCAGGTTGTATACCACTCGGAGCCGGAAGTCTCGGCTACGATATCGTTGCCCATCACGTCTCTCATGATAAAGAAAGACGAATAACCAAAGTCATAAGGATATTTGTTACTATCACCGCCATAGGTGAACTGGCCGGCCAGGGAGCTGGTGATGGCGTCTACGAAGTTGGCGTAGGCACCGGGAGCGGCAGCCGCCTGCGTTACGGTAACGGTGCTGCTCTGAGGAACGGTTTCCTTGATGCAACTGGTAGCAAATACAGTTGACGCAATTGCAGCAGTAAGAATGATATAGAATTTTTTCATTGTGCTGTCCTCCTTAAATTAGAAAGTAAGTTGAACACCGCCGGAGATGGTCCGGACAGGAGAGTAAACAGCCACCCTGGTATTCTCCGTATAAGAGTAACGGGGATCCAGACCCTTGCGGGCCGACCAGAAGCCAAGGTTTTCACCGGCTACATAGACGCGGAGTTTCTGAATGTGTCTGAAGAGCTTCTTGGGCAGCGTATAGCCAACCGTGAAGGACTGGAAGTTCAGATAGCTTGCATCGGTGAGGAAACGGTCGCTGGCAGCAGCAGAATACTGGTCACCATAGGTCCAGCGAGGGAGGGAGCTGGAGGTATTGTTGGGGTTCCAGGATTTAACCCAGTCTACGTGGAAGGTGGAACCGGCGTCACCGCTGTCGGCCCAGGGAGACATGAAGCTGGCATAACGGGTATCGTACACCTTACCGCCAATCTGATAGTCGAAGGTAAGGCTGATATCGAAGTTCTGAATACGGAAGTTGGTGCCGAAACCGCCGAAGAACTTGGGAAGCAGGGTACCCAGTGCATAGTAGGATGCCACGTTGGGGTTGGTGGTGGTTTCATCCGTAAGGGTACCGGGACGGTCGGTCTTGCCCTTCAGGGAAGAGTCTACATAGTAGAGTGCTTCACCCTTTTCGTTCACACCGGCATATTTATGACGGAAGGCATTGTACAGGGGACCGCCAATCTGGTACCAGCGGCTGCTCTCGGTGAAACCGTTGAAGCCGTTTTCGGGATCTACCAGCTTGCTGTCGGGCAGGGACAGGATCTTGGTGCTGTTGTGGGCGATGTTCATATCTACGCTCCAGTCAATGAGCTTGGTCTGGACCAGCTTACCGCTGAGGGCCAGTTCAACACCCAGGTTGCGGATATCGCCGGAGTTGCCGTAGTAACCACGGGCACCTGCGCTTTCCGGAACAGACAGCCAGAAGAGCTGGTTGGCAGTGATCTTGTCATAGAAATCCAGGTTACCGGACAGACGGCCTTGGAAGAAGCTGAATTCGGTACCGATATTCATGTTCGTGGTGGTTTCCCAGGTGATGTCGGGGTTACCCAGCGAAGAGAACGAAGGAGACATGGTGTAGGTACCGGAGTTGCTGAGGGTATAGCGGTCGATGTAGTTGTAGCTACCGATACCGTCGTTACCCTGCTGGCCAACAGAAGCCTTCAGTTTGAGGATATCCACCCAGGAAGCATTCTTCATGAAGTTTTCCTTGGAGATGATCCAGGCACCGCCGACGGACCAGAAGTTACCCCAACGGTTCTGGGGAGCAAACATGGAAGTGGCATCACGACGGAAGGAAGCGGACACATAGTACTTCTGGTTGTAGTTGTACTGTGCGCTCAGGAAGTAACCTTCCACGTTGTATTCGGTCATGTAGCTGCTGGCATCGGCCTTCTTGGCAGCTGCATTGATTTCCTGAATTTCCGGGGAGAACAGGCCCTGGCCGGTAGCGCTCAGATAGTAGGTCTTGGCGTTGTAGTACTCGTGACCTGCCAGAACGTTCACATTGTGCAGACCAAATTCCTTGTGGAAGGTAAGGGTCTGGACATTGTTGGTACGGAAGCCCGTGCTCTGATACTTGGTAAGTTCACCTCTGATGCTCACCTTGGGACCATACAGGGCGTTGTCATAGTGGTGATACAGGGTGCTGCCCCAGTTCACGTTGGAGGTGATGTCCAGTCTGAGCCAAGGAGTGATGTCGGCATTGGCGGTGAAAGTACCGTTGAACTGGTTGCCAATGGTATAGTGCTTGTTGTAGCGGTTGCTGCCCAGCGGGTTACCCGTCTGGAGGAAAGCACGGTTAACGGGAAAGTCCTTACCAGCCACACCGTAGTCATACTGCTCGTTGCCGTTGGCATCGGTGCGGATCACAGGATTGCCGTTGGCATCCAGTACGCGCACGAAAGCGGGATAGATAGGGGCAATCTGAGTGGTGTAGTACATCAGGTTGGTGGAACCCGAAGAAGTATCCATGTTAGGGTTGGACTCGGTGCGGGAATGTACGTAGCCGATGTTGGCACCCAGCTTGAGCCAGCTCTTCACCTTGTAGTCGGCCTTGATACGGCCGGAGATACGCTCGTAACCTGAATACTGGATAATACCGTCTTCGTTGAGGTAACCCAGGCTGGCATAGAAGGTGGCACGGTCGTTACCGCCGTTCACGCTCACGCTGTAATCCTTGCGGACAGCCTTCTTATAGGCCATTTCTTTCCAGTTGTCGGGCTGGAGCCAGTAGGTTTCAATCACCTTATTGGTAGCAGGATCGATTTCGGGAATGGCATAGCCCAGCTTGGCGGAAGGGTCAATCTTGCCATTGAGGCCGATGAGCTGCTTGCCTGCATCAACGGTGTAGACCTGATAACCCAGATACTGGATCATATCTTCGTTGGCCTTTACGTTGGCGGCGGCAGCGGTCATACCGTCGTTGTAGTAATTTCTGTTAAAGAGCATGGCGTAGGCAGCCTCATAGTACTCTGCAGGGTCGGAGATGGTCTCATAATCCTGCATGCTGCGGCTGTTCACACCCCATTTGGCATCGAAGTTCACAATAGCATTGCCGGACTGGCTTCTGCGGGTGGTGACCAGGATAACACCGGCAGCACCACGGGCACCATACAGGGCAGCGGAAGCGGCATCCTTCAGAACGGTAACGGATTCGATATCGCTCGTGGGGATGTTGGAAAGGCTGGCCGTATAGGGAGCGCCATCAACAATGATAAGGGGAGCCGTCTCTGCATACATGGAAGCAATACCACGGATATTCATGGAACCGCTACCTGCACCGGGAGCGCCGGAAGCGCCTCTCATCTGGAGACCGGCGACGTTACCTACGAGGGCATTGGCCACATTGGTAGTCTGACGCTTCTGAAGTTCCTCGGACTTGATCACCGAAGCAGAGCCCGTAAAGGCCTCCTTGGTGGTGGTACCGAAAGCAACCACGATGGTTTCATCCAGAAGCTGAGAATCCTCAACCAGAACAACCTTGATGTTCTTCTGACCGGCGACAGGAACGTCCTGGGACACATAACCCAGGCTGCTCACCTCGAGAACACCATCGGAAGGAACATTCAGAGAGAAGTTACCTCCCACATCAGTCAAGGCATAGACAGTAGTGCTGCCTTTGAGCACTACGTTTGCACCGACGACAGCTTCGCCGGCACCATCGACCACATTACCTTTCACCGCGATATTCTGTGCGGAGAGGGCAAGTGCCGAAACCATCCATACCAGTGCCGAGAAAAAAACAGTAATTTTTTTCATAAGCATGAAAGTTAGTTAAACATTAAATATTGATACAAAAAGAATTATGCTATTAATTCGCTACCTTGAGCTCCTTTCAAGAAAGTAAACTCGGCTGCAAAAATGGAAAACATATTTCACTTTTGCAAGTACAAAAAATACATTTTTTATACTATTTAGTAAGTAAATTATTCTAAATTCTATATTTTTATTCATTTTCAGACGTAAATTTAGTTAGAAATAATTACTTAACAATATTTTAAACTTATAAATCATAATAAAAAATTTTTTAAATAAAAAAATTACCCGGTTTAACTGAATAAAACCAGCTAAACCGGGTAATAAATATGAATATTATGATTACTCGCTAAAACGGGCTTTCAGATACTCGCGGTTGAGACGGGCGATGTGGTCGATGGTAACGTGCTTGGGGCACTCCATCTCGCAGGCGCGGGTGTTGGTGCAGTTACCGAAGCCCAGTTCGTCCATCTTGGCCACCATGGCACGGGCGCGGCGGGCAGCCTCCGGACGGCCCTGAGGAAGCAGAGCCAGGGAGCTGACACGGGCGGCCACGAACAGCATGGCGGAACCGTTCTTACAGGTAGCTACACAGGCACCGCAACCTACGCAGGCGGCAGCGTCCATGGACAGTTCGGCGTCATCGTGGGGGATGAGCATGGTATTGCCATCCTGGGCACTGCCGGTACGTACCGTGATGAAACCGCCGGCCTGCATGATCTTATCAAAGGCAGTACGGTCTACCACCAGGTCCTTGATCACCGGGAAAGCGCCGGAGCGCCAGGGCTCCACGGTAATGGTAGCGCCGGGTTTGAAGTGACGCATGAACAGCTGGCAGGTGGTTACCTGGTCGTCCGGGCCATGGGCGCGGCCGTCCACATACAGGGAGCAGGCACCGCAGATACCCTCGCGGCAGTCGTGGTCGAAGGCGATGGGTTCAATACCCTTGCGGATGAGCTGGTCATTCAGGATATCAAGCATTTCGAGGAAGGAGGCATCCTCCTCCACATCCGTAACGTGGTAGGTCTCGAAATGGCCTTTTGCTTTGGCGTTCTTCTGACGCCATACTTTTACATTATATTCCATACTCGGGATTAGTCTTTATAGTTACGGGTTGCAATCTTGATGTTCTCGTACTTGAGTTCCTCCTTATGCAGCTCGGGGGCAACGCCCTCGCCCTTGTATTCCCAGGCGGCTACATACATGAAGTTCTCGTCGTCACGCTTGGTCTCGCCTTCCTCGGTCTGCATTTCCTCACGGAAGTGACCACCGCAGGATTCACGACGGTTGAGAGCATCGCGGGCCATGAGTTCACCAATATCGAAGAAGTCTACAAGACGCAGGGCTTTTTCCAGTTCCTGGTTGAATTCCTCGTTGGTACCGGGAACACGCACGGTCTTCCAGAATTCCTCGCGCAGCTTGCCGATTTCCTCGATTGCCTTCTTCAGGCCTTCCTCGTTACGGGCCATACCTACATACTCCCACATGATGTGACCCAGCTTCTTGTGGATGGCATCTACGGGCTCAGTGCCCTTCACGGCAAAGAGCTTGGCAATGCGCTCCTTCACGGCCTTCTCTGCCTCGGCAAATTCGGGGGCATTGATGTCCGTCTTGGGCTCGGCAAACTTATGGGAAAGATAATCGCCGATGGTATAAGGCAGCACAAAGTAACCGTCGGCAAGGCCCTGCATGAGGGCCGATGCACCCAGACGGTTGCCGCCGTGGTCGGAGAAGTTGGCCTCGCCGATGGCGTAGAGGCCGGGGATGGTGGTCTGGAGGTCATAGTCTACCCAGAGACCGCCCATGGTATAGTGGATGGCGGGATAGATCATCATGGGCTCTTCCCAAGGGGAAGTGGAGGTGATCTTCTCGTACATGTCGAAGAGGTTGCCGTAACGCTCCTGCACTCTCTGGTGACCCAGGCGCTGGATGGCATCGGCAAAATCCAGGAACACGGCCAGGCCGGTCTCGTTTACGCCGAAGCCGGCGTCGCAACGCTCCTTGGCGGCGCGGGAAGCCACGTCACGGGGAACCAGGTTACCGAAGGCGGGATAGCGGCGCTCAAGATAGTAGTCGCGGTCTTCCTCAGGAATCTGGGAAGCCTTGATCTCGTGCTTACGCAGTTTCATGACATCTTCCTTCTTCTTGGGCACCCAGATACGGCCGTCGTTACGGAGCGACTCGGACATGAGGGTGAGCTTGCACTGCTGGTCACCGTGCACCGGGATACAGGTGGGGTGGATCTGGGCAAAGCAGGGGTTGGCGAAGAAGGCGCCCTTACGGTAGGCCTGCATGGCGGCGCTGCCGTTGGAGTTCATGGCATTGGTAGAGAGGAAATAGGTGTTTCCATAACCACCGGTAGCCAGCACCACGGCGTGGGCGCCGAAACGCTCGATCTCACCGGTCACAAGGTTACGGGCAATGATACCCTTGGCCTCACCGTTGATGATGACGAGGTCCAGCATCTCGTGACGGGGATAACTCTTGACAGAACCTGCAGCAATTTCCTTGTTCAGGGAAGCATAGGCACCCAGGAGCAGCTGCTGGCCGGTTTGTCCGCGGGCATAGAACGTACGGCTCACCTGCACGCCGCCGAAGGAACGGTTGGCCAGGTATCCGCCGTACTCACGGGCGAAAGGAACGCCCTGAGCCACGCACTGGTCAATGATGGCGGCACTTACCTCGGCCAGACGATACACGTTGGCCTCGCGGGAACGGTAGTCACCACCTTTGATGGTGTCATAGAACAGACGGTAAACGGAGTCGTTGTCGTTCTGGTAGTTCTTGGCAGCATTGATACCACCCTGTGCAGCGATGGAGTGTGCACGGCGGGGGGAGTCACTGATGCAGAAAATCTTGACGTTGTATCCCATCTCGCCCAGAGAGGCAGCTGCGGATGCACCACCAAGACCAGTACCCACCACAATCACTTCCAGTTTCCGCTTGTTGTTCGGAGAAACAATACGGATTTCGGCTTTGCGCTTGGACCATTTGTCCTTGAGCGGTCCTTCCGGAATCTTGGAAATCAATTTAGGATCTGACATATAATTAAATTATTGTTGTGATTTTCCTTTAGATTTGCAAATATAAGTATTTTTCGGGATTTATTTAGGACTTTTTATAATGTATAGGGTTTGCAGGGCACCTTGTCCGGTTTTCCCAGGCTGGCCCACATGGTTTTTCCCTCAAATACGATTGCACACGAAGTTATGTCCCGCATGATGGGCGCACCGGAGCAGGAAATGTTCCGGATAAGGAAGTCATGGTCCCATTCGCTCATGGGAACATCGGTAGAGGCAAGGATCCGGTGTGCCTTAACATAGCGGTCCACGCCCTTTCTGTCCTCCACGCGGCCCGTGGTGGTAAAGTTGGTCACCACCCTGTACCCAAGCGGTTCGCGGTTTACGTCAAACTTAACCCAGCTGTGATTGTTCACCTCATAATAGGCTGCCCCTCCGAACTCGTCGATGACGCCGAAGTTGGCTTCCACTTCCATCGGCCTGGAAAGGGTATCCAGGTAATGCTCAAAGTCTTCCAGGCTGGAGCAGATTTCCAGGGCCCGGTACATAAATACTCCCTCCCTGTCCATCATTTCGGACGGGATGTCGTCATCTTTCAAATCATAGGTGGCCGTATTCATGATGGCAAAGCCCGTCTCATTCTCTCCGGCCCAGGCTTCGCGGGTTCCCGGCGTCACCTTTGCCAGTGGATTCGTTCTCCAGTCGGCATTGACAAGGCACATCATCCTGTACCTTTCTCCCTGAAAGTATTCGACGGCAACATCCTGACAGCTGGAATCCCGGTGCTTGAACATCACCGCCTTCCCGTCTTTGGTATAGTTTCCGCTGATGATGCATGAAGTGCATGCAAAGGAAGGCACGCCGGCCAGCAGGAAAAAAAGAATGCTAAAAAAGTGAACCGCTTTCATCGGAAGTGTATTTACGTTGGTTGAGGTAGGCTTCCATGCCAAGATGCTGGTAGGCGAGTTCCGTCGCAACGCGTCCCCGCTGTGTACGTATGATGAAACCTTCCTTGATCAGGAAAGGCTCGTACACTTCCTCCAGCGTACCGGCATCCTCGCTCACGGAGGTTGCCAGCGTCCCGATTCCAACCGGACCGCCCTTGAACGTAAGGATGAGCGTACGGAGAATCTTGTTGTCAATGGCATCCAGGCCCCGTTTGTCAATCTTGAGCTTGTTCAGGGCAAAGCGGGTAATCTCCAGATTGATACGGCCGTCTCCGAGCACCTGGGCAAAGTCCCTGACGCGTTTGAGGAGGGCATTGGCGATACGGGCCGTTCCGCGGCTGCGGAGAGCAATCTCGTAGGCGGCATCGTCGTCAATGTCCAGGGACAGGATTCGGGCCGACCGGAGCACAATCTTCCGGAGGTCTTCCGTATCATAATACTCCAGCGCGCAGTTGATGCCGAACCGGTCCCGGAGCGGCGCCGTCAGAAGGCCGCTGCGGGTAGTGGCTCCCACCAGCGTAAAAGGATTGAGGGATATGCGCACCGACCGGGCACCGGGGCCCTTGTCTATCATGATATCTATCACATAGTCTTCCATGGCGGAGTAGAGATACTCCTCCACTTCCGGCGACAGCCGATGGATCTCGTCAATGAAAAGCACGTCTCCCGTCTCCAGCGAAGTGAGCAGGCCGGCAAGGTCTCCGGGCTTGTCCAGCACCGGGCCCGACGTCACTTTCATGTTCACTCCCATCTCGTTGGCAATGATATGGGCCAGGGTGGTTTTTCCCAGTCCGGGAGGGCCGTGGAACAAGACATGGTCCAGCGCCTCGGAGCGCATCTTTGCGGCTTTTATATAGATGCCAAGATTGGAAACGATTTCCTGTTGACCGGTGAAGTCCTCCAGTCCCTGCGGACGGATTATTCCCTCAAATTCACTATCTTTGCGCTCTACTGTGTCGTGTGGATCGAAGTCAGACATGCGGGCTTGGGTTCAAATTCAGATACAAATATAGTTTTTATTTTTTAGAAACTGATGATTTTTATATACTTGTTAAAAAGTTGAAAACTTAAGTAAGTATCTAAGAATCAAAATTTTATAAAATTAAATAAGTGTTGAAAACCTTTTGATTCCGTGTGAACGGAGTGTTCATAGGCAGGGCACCGGAGAGGGGGAGTGGTTATCCACAGGGTTATAAACAGGTTTTCAACAGGTAAAAAGAGGGAAATGTTAATAAGTGAAAATTCCTCAGCGCTCCTGCAAAAAAAGCTTCAAAATGGGAATGAAGTATTTTGCAGCGGGCTTTTTTTGTCTGCCCGCTGGGCGGTTCTTTCCCAGGTTGCGAAGACGGGAACCCATCTTGTGATTCTTCCTACCCGCGAGTCGGCCGAGTACTGCAGCGCAGACCTTTACAATATGGTGGAAGGGGACTGTGTGTTTTTTCTTCCCGAGTCCGGAAAGAGCATAGAGCGCAGCAACTACAAATCCTCCCTCGGCGTGCAGCGTACGGCGGCGGTGGGAAAACTCCTCGGCAGTGACGGCTCCCTCCTTTATATAGTAACTTATCCGGAGGCCCTGGAAGAGAAACTTCCATCGGCCCAAAAACTCACCGGCGCCCTCCTGACGCTCAAGGTGGGAGATGAGATTTCCCACGACGCCCTTCGCACCCGGCTCATCGAGGAAGGGTTTGAAAAGGTGGATTTTGTGAGCGCCCCCGGACAGTTTGCCATGCGCGGGGCCGTCATAGACATCTTCTCCTATTCGCTGGAAAAGCCTTACCGCATCAATTTCTTCGGAAACGAGATAGACAAGATCAATACCTTCGACTGCAACACGCAGCTTTCGGTGGAGCAGGTCCCGTCGGCCGATATCTATCCGGACATTGCGGCACGGGAGGCCGATGGTGATGATGAGGAAGGGGAGAACCTCATCGGCCTTCTTCCTTCCGACACCACCGTCTGGCTGGATTCGTCGGATATGTACAGGGACAGGGAGTTCTTTCCGTCGGCCCTCTCCTTCAGGCATGTTTTCCTCGATATACCTCTTCAGAAGCAGGACGTTCCTTCCGTCAAGTTCAACATTTCCCCGCAGCCGGTTTTCAACAAAAGTTTCGAACTGCTGCTGTCGGATATACGTACCAAGGTGGAAAACAGCTTCAAGGTATATATCTTCGGGGAAAAGGAAAGTCAGCTGGAGCGGCTTCGTTCCATCATGCTGCAGGAAGAAAATGCCGTCCTTCCCGAGTTTGTGAAGGGAAAGAACATCCATGCCGGTTTTGTCGATAACGAGGACAAGGTTTGCTGGTACACAGACCACGAGATATTTGACCGTTTTCACCGCGTGCGCATGCGGCGGACGGTGGAAAAGAGCGAGCAGCTTACCATCAACGACCTAAGCGCTTTCAACCTGGGAGATTTTGTGGTGCATATAGACCATGGCGTGGGCATATTCGGCGGCCTTGTGAAGATGAAAGACGACTTTGGCCGGGTGCACGAGGTGGTAAAGCTGATGTATCATGGGGGAGATGTGGTATTTGTTTCCGTCCACTCCCTGCATAAGATTTCCCGGTTCCGTTCCAAGGAAGGGGAGGCGCCCCGCATCAACAAGTTGGGTTCCAAAACCTGGAGCAACCTTAAGTCGGCCGCCAAATCCCGCGTAAAGGATATAGCCAAGGAACTCATCCAGCTGTATGCAAAAAGGCGCTCAGCGCCAGGTTTTGCTTTTTCTCCCGATACCTATTTGCAGGAGGAACTGGAGTCTTCTTTCATGTATGAGGATACGCCGGATCAGGAGAGAGCGACGAAGGCCGTGAAGGAGGATATGGAGGATAACTGCCCCATGGACCGCCTCGTTTGCGGAGATGTAGGCTTTGGCAAAACGGAAATAGCCATCCGCGCGGCCTTCAAGGCGGCCTGCGATTCCAAGCAGGTGGCGGTGCTGGTTCCCACCACCATCCTTTCCCTGCAGCACTATGAGACCTTCAAGGCCCGCCTTCAGAATCTCCCCTGCAATGTGGAATATGTAAGCCGGCTTCGCAGCGCCAAACAGATTGCCGATATCAAAAAGCGCCTGAAGGAAGGGTCTATCGACATTCTCATCGGCACGCATAAAATTCTGGGAAGCGGATTTGAGTTCAAGGACCTGGGACTCCTTATCATAGACGAGGAGCAGAAGTTCGGGGTGGCCGCGAAGGAAAAGCTGCGCCAGCTCAAGCACTCGGTCGATACCCTGACCCTTACGGCAACCCCCATTCCCCGTACCCTGCAGTTCTCGCTGCTGGGCGCAAGGGACCTTTCCATTATCCAGACTCCTCCGCCCAACCGTATTCCCATCCAGACGGAAATAATCCTTTTCAATGAGGAGGAAATCAAGAGCATCATCAACTATGAACTCAATCGCGGCGGACAGCTCTTTTTCCTGCACAACAAAGTGGAAGAGCTGCCGGCTATCGCGGATATCCTGCACAGGCTGGTTCCGGACATGAAAATATGTGTAGCCCATGGCCAGATGGAATCGGGGGAGCTGGAAGACCGTATGCTCTCCTTCATGCGGGGAGACTACGACATGCTGCTTTGCACCACCATCATCGAGAACGGCCTGGATATTCCCAATGCCAACACCATCATCGTGAACCAGGCGCAGAATATCGGCCTCAGCGATCTGCACCAGCTGCGCGGACGGGTGGGCCGAAGCAACAGAAAGGCTTTCTGCTACCTTATCGTTCCTCCGCTCATTTCCCTGTCCGACGATGCCAGAAGGCGTCTGAAGGCCATTGAGGAATTCAGTGACCTGGGCAGCGGCTTCAACATTGCCATGCAGGATCTGGATATTCGCGGTGCAGGTAATCTCCTGGGTGCCGAACAAAGCGGTTTCATCTCCGACATGGGATATGAGACATACCAGAAAATCCTTTCGGAGGCCATGGAGGAACTGGGCATGGAAACAGGAATCCAATTGCGTCCGGGCACGGAAAAGTTTGTGGACGACTGCACCATCGAAACCGACAAGGCGGCCCATATTCCCGACGATTACATTGACATAACGGCAGAGAAAATCCGCATTTACAAGATGCTGGATGCCCAGACCGACGACAAGGAGATTGACCGGATTGGTGCGCAGGTGCAGGACCGGTTCGGCCCGCTTCCGGATGAGGTGAAGAATCTTCTCACGGTAGTGAAAATCAGAAACCTGGGAACGCTTCTCGGATTTGAGAAGATTATTGTAAAGAACGGGATGCAGATTATGTTCTTCGTGAACAATCCGCTTTCGCCTTACTATAAGTCCAAAGTATTTGAAAAGGTGCTTTCAAAGGTCAATGAAAACCCTTCGCTTTTCAAGTTCAATCAGGACGGAGGGCGTCTCAGAACCGTTTCCAGGGGAGTGGATTCACTGGACAAGGCCCTTTCAATTTTGAAAAGACTGCAATAATTGTTATTTTTGTGGGCTATGTCCAACTTGCTGGTAGAAATAGGAAACACCGCTCTCAAGGCTGCCTGGTCAGAGAAAATGACGCTGGGCAAAACCTTTCGCTATCAGGGGGAGAAGGTAATTGAATTCATTCTTTCCCTTACGCACCGGGAAAAACCGGAAGTGATGGTAGTTTCCTCGGTATCTCCTCTCTCCGCCCAGGATACAGAGGCGCTGGAGAAGGAGTGCACCCATCTTCTGGTGCTGGACAGCGCTCACCGGGAGCCGCTTATCGGCCACGGGCTTCCCGCCTACCTTTCCTATGACAGGGCGGCGGCCATCCTGGCTGCCAGGTACCTCTTCCGCGGCCGGGGCTGCACTATTGTAGACTTCGGTACAACCCTTTCCGTGGATTTCACGGATAAGGAAGGTTTGTACATGGGTGGGAACGTTACGCTTGGTTTCCGTACCCGTTTCAAGGCGCTCAGCCGTTATTCCCGCTCCCTGCCCCTCGTGGAAATTCCGGAAAATCCGGCTTCCCTGGGCCTTTCGGAGGTAAGTTCCATCGAGAGCGGAGTGGTTTCAGGCATTATATTTGAAATGGAGGGCTACCTGAATCTTTACCCGGAGAATATTGTTGTATTCACGGGCGGGGATGCAAATTATTTTGCAAAACGGATGAAATGTTCCATCTTTGCAATTTGCAATTTAGTATTGATGGGTTTGGCTTTAATGGCTGACGAATATGTTCGGAAGAAAGAAAATTAGTTGGATGGCTGCACTGCTGCTGTTTGCTGCCGTGGGAAGTGCGTCTGCACAGACCGACGGTACTTACGGCGGATTCTCTCCCTACTCCGTCTTTGGCGTGGGGCAGCTGCACCAGAGCGGAACGGCATGGAACCGGGGCATGGGTGGCGTAGGCATAGCCGCCCGCAGCAACCGGTTCGTGAATATCATGAATCCGGCATCTGTCACTGCGAGAGACTCCCTTTCTTTCATGTCGGATCTGGGCCTGAACGGCCGCATTTCCGTTTTTCAGGAAGGCAGCAAGCGGGCCGCCAACACCATTTTCAATATCGATGATTTCGTCATTTCCTTCCCCATGTGGCAAAATACGGCTTTCATGACCGGTATTCGTCCCATGAGTGATGTAGGATACCGGATTTCCGCTTCGGAGGTTAACGTGGACACGGGTACCCAGACCTTCGTATCGGCCGGCAACGGCGGTATTTACGAATTCTTCGCCGCAGCGGGCATCACCCTGTGGGACCGTCTGTCCCTGGGTGCCCAGTTCAACTACCATTTCGGCAATGTGAACAAGAAGGCGGCCCTTACCTATTCCGACGCATCGTACCGCTCCGCCAATTCGGGAGACTCGCTGCAAGTGAGAAGTTTCACTGCCAAGCTGGGCCTGCAGTATGTACAGCCCCTTTCCAAGTCTGCTTCCCTTACCTTTGGTGCAACCTATCAGTTCTCTTCTCCCATGAAGGGATACAGCATCCATTACCGCGAACTGGGGAGCTATGACCGCACCCGCTCATCGGCCACCCTGGACGAAAATGGTCTCCGCATGGGAGATGAGCTGGGCCTGGGCATTGCCTATAAGTTCGGTGACAAGTTCATGGCAGAATTCGACTACACCCGCGAGGGATGGGCCAATACCCGTCTGGACCAGGTGTCCGGCTTCTCAAATCAGGGAGACGTAACTTTCGCTCCCGGTGTAGGCCAGAGTTTCCGTGCGGGTATGGAATATACCCCCAACCGTTCGGATATCCGCTATTATTTTCGCCGATGCACCTACCGGGCCGGCGCCTACTTTGACCAGTCGTACTATCTGGTGGACGGCGTCCACGTCAATTCCGTGGGCGTTACCCTGGGCATGACGCTTCCCGTCTTCCGCTGGTACAACGGACTCAGCCTGGGCGTAGACTTCGGACGCAGGGGCCTTGCAACGTCCCAGGTAAAGGAAAATTACTTTGGATTCAGCGTGGGCTTCAACGTGTTTGACATCTGGTTCCAGAAGCGCCCGTACGAGTAGTGGTATGGTTGTTGAGAAATTAAAAACATAAAACAATATTAATATGAAAAAGTTAAGTGTACTCTTAGTAGCCGTTGCAGCCGTCTTTGCCGGTTCCTTCCAGAAGGTTTCCGCACAGGATGGCGACTGCGGTGTGTATGCCTCCTATTATCAGGAGTACTACAAGCAGAAGAATTATCAGGCCGCCCTTCCCAACTGGAGAAAGGCCTATGCCCTGTGCGCCAAGCATTACAAGCAGAACATCTACATTCACGGCGCAAAACTCATGAATGATGAGATAAAGAAGAATATCCAGGCCAAGAACTTCGACCTGGCCAAGGCCCAGTATGATACCCTCCTGACGCTTCTGGACGAACGCCTCCAGTACTATCCTACGGCCAAGAAGGGTGGCGTGATCGTTGAGAACAAGGTGGAAGTGCTCAACAACAAGGGCACCTACATCTTCAACTACATCGCCCTCAATGACAACAACCAGAAGTACCTCTACGACATGCTCATGCCCATCGTAAACGAGCTGGGCCCCGAGACGTCCTCCAAGGTGCTGGTGAATGCTTTCTCCGCCGCCGTGGCCCTGTACAGGGAGAATCAGATCAGTGCCGACGAAGTCATCGCCGTGTACGAACAGATTGCCGATGACATCGAAAAGTCTGAGGCCAAGAACGCTTCCGAGGAAGAGGAAAAGGGCAGGACCAAGGCTACCGTCGAGTCCCTCTTTGCCGACAGCAAGGTGGCTTCCTGCGAAAACCTCATCGCCATCTTCGGCCCCCGCTACGAGGCTGACCCGAACGACCTCGCCGTTGTGTCCAACATCGTTCGCCTGATGAACTCGGCCGACGACTGCTCCGACAACGACCTGTATCTGAATGCCGTTACTTCCATGCATAAGCTGGATCCTTCCTTCCGCAGCGCTTACGGTCTTTACAAACTCAACTCTTCCCGTGGCAATGTGGCCGATGCTGCCGAGTACCTGCAGCAGGCTATTGACTCCGAGGAGTCCGATGCTGCCCTGGATGCCCAGTACAACTATGAAATGGCCGCTTTCTGCTATAAGAACGGTCTGCGCAGCAAGGCTGTCGAGGCTGCTAAGAAGGCTGTGGAACTGGATAACGGTTTTGCCGGCAAGGCGTACCTTATCATGGGTAACATCTGGGCTTCCGCTACCTGCGGTGACACCGTGGACAAGTGGGCCCGTTACTGGGTGGCTGCAGACTACTATCAGAAGGCCCGTAGTACGGATGCATCCCTCTCCGACGAGGCTGCTTCCTCCATCTCCAGCGTAGCCCGTTATTATCCCGAGGCATCCGAGGCCTTCATGTATGACCTCACCAAAGGCCAGAGCTACACGGTTTCCTGCAGCGGCATGACCGCTACCACCACGGTTCGCGTACAGTAGCAGTGAAGCTTTGCAAAATACTTTCGACGATGGCAAGCGCTCTGGCGCTTGCTTTCGTCGTTTATTCCTGCAAATCCAATTTGTCCGAGGCAGAGAAGCTGGACCTGGCGAAAACTCCTCTCCAGACGGTGGACGACATGTTCTTTGTGCAGTCGGAGAATGGTCTTCTGAAAATGCGGGTAGAGTCTCCCAGAATGGAGGTTTACGAGCACGACACGCTCTCTTATGACCTCTTTCCGAACGGAATCCGTGTGTATGCCTATGCAGAGGACGGAAGTCTGGAGACAACCATCGTGGCCCGCAAAGCCCGGCACGACAAGTATCCCGGCCGTGAAGAGAACGAGAAGTGGTCGGTCTTTGGCAATGTGGTTATCCGCAACATCATCAAGCAGGAGACCATGGAAACCGATACCCTTTACTGGGACAACAAGGCCCACGAGATATGGACCGACTGCTATATCAAGCTGTCGTCTCCGTCCGGGTATATGCAGGGCATCGGCATGCGCTCCGACGAAAAGGCCCGCAATGCCATCCTGCATCATCCCTTCGACAATGAGTTCCTGATAGATAACGATACCACCAAAGTGGTGATAGACACGGTCAATTTTATCGGCCCTCTATTAAAAAAATAGTGATTGTTTGGAAGAAAATTCGTATTTTTGCATCCCTTAAGCGAAAATTATAAAAAACAATAATAAAATGGCAGCTCTCGAGACCATCAGAACTAAATTCGGCATTGGTGCTTCCCTCATCATTGCCTTCGGTCTGTTACTCTTCCTTGTGAACCCGTCCGACATCATCCAGACCTTCCAGTCTGCTTCTACCAAGTACGATGTCGGCAAAATCAATGGAAAACGCATCAGCTACACGGACTTCGACCAGAAGGTGAAAGAATTCTCCGAGGTTCGTGAAATGCTTACCGGTTCCTCCGCTTCCAGCGAGGATATCCAGCGTCAGACCCGCGAAACCACCTGGCAGAACCTGGTGGATGAATATCTTGTCATCCCTACCATCGAAAAGGCTGGCGTACGTGTGGGCCAGGAGGAGCAGATCAACCTCGTCATCGGCGAAAGCATTTCTCCGGTGCTTCTTTCCATGGGTATCTTCACCGACGAAAACGGCAATTATTCCGTATCGGCCGCCCGCGAGTTCCTGGAGAACGCCGCAGCCGACGAAACCGGCCGCCTGGTGCTTCTTCGCAACTACCTGCTCAACGCCGTGCGTTCGGCCCGTTTCAACGAGAAGTACAACGCCCTCTTCTCCGGCAGCTCCTATGTGAACTCCCTGGAGATGAAAAACGCCGTGGCAGAGAACAACACCACCGCCGACGTGAGCTTCGTGATGGCTCCCAACACCTACTATCCCATGGACTCCACCATCGTGGTATCCAACAAGGAGATCAAGAGCTTCTACGACGCCCATAAGGAGAATTTCAAGCAGAACGCTACCCGCGAAATCGAATATGTGGTGTATGAGGTTACTCCTTCCGCAGAGGATATCGCTGCCCAGAATGATGAGTTCGCTTCCCTCTATGAGGAGTTTGCTTCCTCTGAGAACGTGCGTGCTTTCCTGCAGCGCAACAGCGACCGTCAGTGGAGCGACGCTTGGGTGAAGGAAGGGGACCTTCGCAGCGTGAACCGTGACGTGGACGCTTTCGTGGCCGCCAACAAGACGGGTGTTTCTCCGGTTTATACTTCCGGCGAAACCTTCTATGCCGCCCGTATCATGGAAAACGCCAATGTGCCGGATTCCGTGTATGTGCGCCACATGATGTTCCAGGGTGCTGACGCCCGTCACCTGGCCGACAGCCTCATGGGTGTGCTCAAGAAGGGCAACTTCGCTGCTCTCGCTACCCTCTACTCCGCCGACAAGGGCAATGCCGCCGACGGTGAGCAGGGCAACATCGGCTGGATGACCCAGAATATGATGATCCCCGGCTTCGAGCCTGTTCTTACCGCCAAGGTGGGTGAGCCTTTCATCATCACCACCCAGTACGGTACCCATATCGTTGAGGTGACCAAGACTACCAAGCCCATTGCCAAGAAGAAAGTGGCTGTCTTCGAGAAGGCTACCCTTCCCAGCAAGGAAACTTACGCTGCCGTGTACAACAAGGCCAATGTCCTGGCTGTCCGCGCTGCCGGCAAGTACAATAACTACAAGGCTGCCTGCGACTCCACCGGCACCTATTCCCGCTCCCTTACCGTGAACGAGGGTACCGATACGTACGGCACCATCGGCCACGCCAAGGAAGTGACCCGCTGGGCTTTCGACAATAAGCCCGGAAAGGCTTCCGGTATCATTACCGTTGACAACAACTACTTCTTCGTGGTGGCTGTGAAAGAGGCCCACAAGGAGGGTTACGCCAGCGTGAAGGATGTGGCAGAGAACATCCGCACCCAGCTGTATCAGGAGAAGTACTCCCAGTCCCGCAAGGAGCAGGTTGCTGCTCAGATCGAGGGTCTTTCCAGCCTGGATGCCATCGCCGAGAAACTGGGCGCTACCGTGTCCAACGTGACCGACGTTACCTTCTCCACCAATTCGGCTCCTACCACCGAGCCCGCCTTTGTGGGTGCCGTGGCTGCTGCCAAGGAGGGTGTTGTTTCCGGTCCTGTGGCCGGTATTATGGGCACCTACGTGTTCCAGGTGAATGGCCGCGAGACCGGCGCCTTCTATACGGAGGATGACGCCAAGGCTGCTCAGGCCCGCATGGAATCTTATCATGGCCAGATGCTGCTGCCCCTCATGATGCAGAACACCGTGAAGGACAATCGCGCCCGCTTCTATTAATAGATAGATTGTTGCATTTTAGAGTCATGCCCGGCCCCTGACCGGGCATCTCTTTTATTAAATAGTGTTATGTCTTTGAAATGTGGAATTGTGGGACTGCCCAATGTAGGCAAGTCTACGCTGTTTAACTGCATCAGTTCGGGAAAGGCCCAGAGCGCCAATTTCCCCTTCTGTACCATCGACCCTAACGTGGGTTCCACCAATGTGCCCGACAAGCGTCTGGAGGTCCTTACGGAGATTTGCAACCCCAAGCGTACCATCCCGGCTACGGTGGAGATCGTGGACATCGCCGGTCTGGTGAAAGGCGCTTCCCGGGGTGAGGGACTGGGAAACCAGTTTCTGGCCAACATCCGGGAAACGGATGCCATCCTGCATGTGCTGCGCTGCTTTGACGACGGCAACATCGTGCATGTGGATGGTTCTGTAGACCCTGTCCGTGATAAGGAGGTGGTGGATACCGAACTCCAGATCAAAGACCTGGAAACGGTGGAAAACCGCATCAAGAAGGTGGAGAAAATGGCTACTACGGGAGGAGACAAGGAAGCCAAGAAACTGCTTTCCCTGCTTGTCCGTTACCGGGAAGCCCTGTTGAAAGGCCTCTCCTGCCGTACGGTGGTTCCCGAAAACGCCGAGGAGGAGCAGATGGCCAAGGATCTGTATCTTCTCACCAACAAGCCTGTGATGTATGTCTGCAACGTAGATGAAGCATCGGCTGCCACCGGCAATGCTTATGTAGATGCCGTTCGCGCTGCCGTCGCCGCAGAAAACGCCCAGATTCTGGTGATTGCTGCCAAAACCGAGGCCGAAATTGCCGAAATCGAGGACTACGAAGACCGTCAGATGTTCCTGGAGGAAATGGGCCTCAAGGAGAGTGGCGTAGTTCGCCTCATTCAGAGCGCCTACAAGCTCCTGGGCCTCCGCACCTTCTTCACCGCCGGTGCCGACGAGTGCCGCGCCTGGACTATCGTGGCAGGGGACAAGGCTCCCCGCGCTGCCGGTGTCATCCACACCGACTTCGAGCGTGGTTTCATCCGTGCCGAGGTCATCAAATACGAAGACTTCGTCCAATACAAAACCGAGGCTGCCGTCCGCGCCGCTGGTAAAATGGGTATCGAAGGCAAGGAATACGTAGTGCAGGACGGTGATATCATGCACTTCCTCTTTAACGTGTAATTGCGAACCGCTGATAAATCGCTAATTTACAATGTTTTAATTTTTTCTCTTTAGGCAGGATAACCTAAAGAGAATTTTTTATATTCTTGATTCTCAGTGCTTTACATGCGTATCGAGATTTGAATGGGACAATGATCAGACACTCCGCCCAGATAGCGGGGACCGGAATACGTACGCAGGGGCTTGGTGCCCGTATGGGCGCCGTCGCGCGTCATGAGAAAGGGAATCTGGAGGATGCGCATGGGACCCGTCCGGGCCGATGACGATGCAAAGAACATGTCAATCAGTTCCCATCGGCCCTCATATTTGATGGTTCCTTCTCCTTGCCGATGGAGGTCCGCGGCCCTGTTCTCCAGCGCGGGCGTGAGCAGCTGGAAGAGAGGGTTCTCCGGCGTGTCGTTCATGTCACCCATGGCGAGGATCCGCGGGGGACCATCGGCCTGCAGGGAATCGGCCAGCTGCTTCAGCCGCATGAGCGCCGTCCTCCGCCGGGGCTCCGAGGCCGCCGCTCCGCCGTACTTCGAGGGATGGTGGTTCACCAGGAAGGCAATTTCGCTCCCGGCCCCCGTCCGTAGCTGCGCGAGAAGAATGTCCCGCGTGGCGAGGACGGTGGAGTCTTCTGCGTACAGGTGACAGGGTTTGGCCGATACCAGTTCCAGCCGCGATGCCCTGTACAGCAGCGCTACGTCGATACCGCGGGTGTCCGGCGAGTCGAAGTGCACGATGCGGTAGTCCAGTTTTCGCAGGGCGGTCTCCCGGAGGAGGCGCTTCAGGACGCGGGCATTTTCTACTTCGGCCAGGCCGATGACATCCGGCACCCCGGCCCACAGGATAGCCTTTGCAATGGCATTGCACTTGGCCGTGAAGCGTTTCCGGGTCCATCTCCGGGCCCCTTGCGAGGAGAATTCGGCGTCCGACACGCTGGTTGAGTCGTTGCGCCAGTCAAAGAAGTTCTCTACGTTCCAGAACAGTACCTTGATGCTGTCTGCCGGCTGGTTTGCAGCCAATAACAGGCATAATAACAGTGTCTTCATACCACAAATATACATCTTTTGTAGAATACATTTTTGCGCGAAATGCATCTAACTCTTTGTGTATTAGCGTTTTAATTTTTTCTCTTTAGGCTGGTCGGCGCAAAGAGAAAAAGCTAAAACATTGTGGTTTAATGAGTTATAAAGATTCGAGGTTGGGCGGTTTTCGCCAAGGGATGTACGTACACCGGGGAGGGCGTCCCAAAACAACAAAACTTTCACTATCTTTGTAAGACAATCTAACGAAACCAGTAACATGAAAACTAAAATCCAGGCAAAATTCAAGGAACTCTTTGGAAAAGAGGGTACGCTTTACATGTCGTCGGGCCGCATCAACCTCATTGGCGAGCACACAGACTACAACGGTGGTTATGTATTTCCCGGCGCCATTAACTTTGGCATCATGGCGGCTATCGAGCCCAACGGAACCGACAAAGTAAAAGTATTCTCCCTCGATTTCAACGAGTGCGTGGAGTTTGGCCTCAGGGAAGAAGATAAACCCGCCCAGCAGTGGGCCTCATATGTGTTTGGCGTGTGCCGGGAAACCCTCAAGCGGGGTGGAAAGGTGCAGGGCTTCAACGCCGTGTTTGCCGGCGATGTGCCCCTGGGAGCCGGTCTTAGCAGTTCTGCCGCCCTTGAGAGCGTGTTTGCCTATGCCATCAACGAAATCAACGGCAACGGCATAGAGAAGTTCGAACTGGCTAAGATTGGCCAGAGCACCGAGCACAACTACTGCGGTGTCAAGTGCGGTATCATGGACCAGTTCGCCTCCATCTTTGGTAAGGAAGGCGCCCTCATCCGCCTCAACTGCAAGACAGGGGAGTACAAGTATTTCCCCTTCAACCCCAAGGGTTACAAACTGGTGCTCATCGATTCCTGTGTCAAGCACGAGCTTGCCTCCAGCGCCTATAACAAGCGCCGTGAGTCCTGCGAAAACGCTGCTGCCGCTATCCGCAAGAACCACCCCGAGGTGGAGTTCCTCTCCGACGCCAAGCGCCTGTGGCTGGACGAAGTGCGCGCCGAGATCCCTGAGGAAGACTTCCTGCGCGCCGAATACGTGATCGGCGAAGTCCAGCGCGTGCTGGATGTGTGCGATGCCCTGGAAAGAGGGGACTACGAGACCGTGGGCGAAATGATGTACCAGACCCACTTTGGTCTGAGCCGCCTCTATGAGGTTTCCTGCGAAGAACTCGATTACCTGAATAAACTGGCCCGCAAGATGGATGTGACGGGCTCCCGTGTCATGGGTGGCGGCTTTGGCGGCTGCACCATCAACCTGGTGAAGGATGAACTGTATGAGCCCTTCATCAGCGCTGCCAAGAAGGGCTTCGAGGAGAAGTTCGGCCACGCCCCCAAGATTTATGATGTAGTAATTAGCGATGGCGCTCGTAAGCTGTAAAAACTGTAACAAACAGACGGAGGTAGAACTCCGTCAGAGTATAAATGTCGCCCTTGATCCGGAACTCAAAGCCCGGGTCAAGGACGGCTCTCTATTCGTATGGGAGTGCCCCTACTGCGGCCAGCGCAACCTGGCACTCTACCAGACCCTCTACCACGACCCCGATGCCAAACTCATGGTTTGGCTCCTGCCCGGACAGGCGCAGCCGCCGCAGGCAGTGGCCGATGCCGTCAAGGAACTCGAAGGCTACACCCTCCGCATCGTTCGCGAAGTGGGGGACCTCATCGAGAAAGTGAACCTGCACGATGCCGGCCTCGACGACACCGTCCTGGAAATGTGCAAGTGGGTCATGAGAAGAGAGCTGGCCGAGAAGAATCCCGATGCGGCCGATGCCAAGCTAAGATTCCTCCGGATGGAAGGGGCCGATAACGAACTGGTCATGGCCTTCCCCCTGAACGGGCAGATGCAGGTAATCAACGTCGGATTCAACGTCTACGAAGATGCCCGCGGCATCCTCATGCGAAATCCCTCCGTGAAGCCGGCCGATGGCTTTGCCCAGGTAGACGCCGCCTGGATTGACCAGTTCTTCCGCTAAAGCAGCGCCCCCAGCACCTTCTCCGGCACCGCATCCTTGAGCAGTACCGTCTTGTTCTCATCCAGGAGGTAGAGGGAGGGCACGGCGCGAACATTATATATAAGGTCTGTGCGGATGCTGAAAGTGGGGTCGTAGCCGTTGATCCAGGAAGCCGGATAGGCGGCTTTCCGGGCCTTCCAGAGCTCGATATCTTCGTCAATGTAGATATCCACCACCTTGAGCGTCCCATCGGCAATCTGGGCCGATAATTCGGGGTACTGCGTAAAGGTCTCCTGAATCTCCTTGCAGGCCGTGCAATCTGGGTTTCCAAAGATAAGGAGGATGCGACGGGCCTTGATGCCGTACAGTGTCCGGCGCTTGCCGTCGGTGTCCACAAAGACAAAATCGGCCGCCTTGGTGCCTGTGCGGTTGAGGGCGCATTTCTCTGCGTCCCACTCGTAGCCCATCCGGTAGTCGGGGTCGATGAGGGCCGATGTCGCCAGCCGCGTCACAAACGGAAGATAAAGGTCTTCGCTGCGAACCGGAGAATTGGGATCATAGAAGTAGCGGGTGGCCATTGCCACCGTCTGCGGCAGTACATTTCCGGCCGGCTTTGCCATCTGGAAAGCCTCCAGATGCTCATAGAACAATTCCATGGACCGGACACCGTCCGCAAGCGGAATCTCCTGCAGAATAGAAGCAAAAAGCCCCATCTGTTTTTCCAACTGCTCCTTAGGCACGCCGTTCACCGTGAGCGAGTCACAGAAATACAAACTGTCCGTAGCCGTAAACCGGTCCCAGAAGTGCTGTCCCAGCCAAACCATTCTCTCCGATGGCTCCGTAATCATCATGGGAATCTCTGCCATGGGGAAGTCGCGCGTGTGGTTAACCGGTGCTGCGGCCTTCTTCCGGGGCCCGCAGGAGCACAAAACCGCCACGAAAGCGGTAATAATTAGGGTCTTTCTTGCTTTCATTACATACAAAATTACGCTTTTTTTCTAAATTTGCGTCGTATGCACAAGAAGACACTCATCGCTTTGCTCCTTTTGGCCTGCGCCCTCCCGGCAAAGGCCCAGTTTTTTCTAGCCGGAGACGACCCCGCACGCCTGCGCTGGTACAGCGTGGAAACCCCTCACTATGAACTCATCTACCCGGAAGGAGCCGATTCCCTGGCCCGCAGCTACGGCCGCGCCCTGGAACAGTTCCGCGTCCCCATGGGCCGGAGCCTCGGCGGCATGACGCCCGGTGACGGAATGCGCCGCAAGATGCCCGTCGTGCTGCATACAAACCACATCTACTCCAACGGCTCCGTAGGCTGGGCTCCCAGCCGCATGGACCTCTACACCCATCCCGAGTTCTACGGCTCCGAACCCACCTCCTGGACCACCATGCTGGCCTCCCACGAGCCCCGTCACCAGGCCCAGCTTCAGTTTGGGCAGCGGGGCATAATCCCCTGGTTTACGGGCCAGATGTGGGCCCCCGTGTACTGGCAGCTCTACCTGGAACAGGCCTTGGGAGAAGGAGATGCCGTTGCGGCGGAGACCGGCCTGGCGCCGGGTACCCGCGCCCGTACCAGCGAATTCCTAAACTTCTACCGCGTATCGCTGGACCACGGAGACTACCGCAACTGGGACCGCTGGCGCTACGGCTCCTTCAAACACTTTACCCCCGACCACTACGCCCTGGGTTATGTGACCATAGCCGGTGCCCGCAGCCTCTATAACGATCCCCAGATTGTCCGGGAAGCCCTGGACCTTTCCTGGAAAAAGCCCTGGTACTTTGCTCCGTACAATACCCGGAAAATCATCTCCCAGCATGCCGGAAAGCCCTTCAAGGAAGCCTTCCGCGACATCCTGGACCATTTCAACGAAACCTGGCAGGCCAGTGCCGATGCCCGCGGCCCTTTCATGCCCGCCGAGCCCCTCACCCCGGACGCCTCGTACGGCCTCTGCTTCAGCTCCCCGCAGTGGGGAAATGACGGCGTCCTGTACGCCCTTCGCGAGAGTTACCTCCGGCCCATGGAACTGGTCGCCATCAATCCCGCAACCCGGCAGGCCCGCCGCCTCTCCTCCTTCGCCAGCCACACCTCCTACCTGGTTTACGAACCCGTCAAGCACCGCCTGTACTGGTCCGAGACCATCCCGGATCCCCGCTGGAGCCTCTCCGGCACCTCCATTATCCGCTACTACGACATTGCCACCGGCTGCATGCACGACGTTACGCACGGCACGCGCCTGTATAACCCCCAGTGCAGCCCCGACGGCCTTCACCTGGCCGCCGTCGAGCATGACGTAAGCGGAGAAACCGGCCTCGTGGAAGTGGATGTCGAGACCGGGAAAATCCTTCACCGCTGGCCCATGCACGGCGGCATCCAGCTCACGGACCCCATCTGGGCCGATGACGGTTTCTACGCTTTTGGCGTGTCGGACGGCGGATACGGCCTGTACAAGCTGGAGGCCGATGGAAAATGGAAAACCGTGCTGGAACCCTCCCACCAGAAGATAGGCAATCCCGGCGCCGGAGAAGGCTGCCTGGAGTGGGAGAGCGACCGCACCGGCGTCAACGAGATGTACCGCTTCTACCCGGAGGAAGGCCGCCTTCTGCAGCTGACTAGCTCCCGTTACGGCGGAGTGGACTATGCCTGGGAAGAGGATTATATCTGTTACAATGTCCCTGTGAAGGAAGGCTTCCGCATCTTCCGCACCCCCATCAGCGCGCTTGAGCCGCGGGAAGTAGAATACTCCGACGTTTGCAGCTACCCGATCGAAGACCGGCTCACAGCCCAGGAAAAAGCCCTGGGCGCAGAACCTGACCGGCAGGCCGATGTCCCCATGACGGCGCCCAGGCGCTACCACAAGCTGGCCCACCCGCTGCGCCTTCACTCCTGGCTGCCGTTTTACGTGAACTACGACGCTGTGAAGGAGGGAAGCATGGACTTCTCCTACGAAACCGCCTCCCTGGGCCTTAGCGGCTATTTCCAAAACACGCTGGGAACGTTCTCGGGCATGGTGGGCTATGCCATTCACCCCGACCCCGACACGCCGCAGCACTGGCGCAGCGCCCTGCACCTGAAGATGGTGTACACGGGCCTTTATCCCGTCATCGAGGCCCAGATGGACCTGGGCGACGAGAACGCCCGTCTGTACCTTCCCAGTACGCACCAGGACGGAAATGTCACCACTTACCGGCTGCAGGCCCTTGAGCAGGAGCGTCCGCTTCTCAGTGCATCGGCCCGGGCCTACATTCCCTTGAAATATACCCGGGGAGGCATCCACTATGGTGTCACGCCGCAGGTAAGATATTCCGTCAGCAACAATGTGTTCGCGCGCAGTCCCCTTTCCTATGCGGTAGCGCGGCGCTTCGAAGGCCTTCCGGCCCTGTCCGTCCTGTCGGCCCCCATCGAATCCCTTGCCGGCCCTCTCATGCAGCATCTGGCAGCGTCGGTGCGCGGTTATGTGATGGCCTCCCGTGCCGACTCCCAGACCTACCCGCGCTGGGGCCTGGGTCTTGAGGCCGGCATCGGCCTGCGACCCGGCCTTACCGGCTATTATGCCCCCAACCTGTACGGATATGCCTACGGCTATCTGCCGGGCATTACGCGTGCACAGGGCCTTAAATGGACCCTGACGGGGCAGAAGAAACTGGGGAACGCCCTCATCGGAGACCTTTATGCCAGCGTGGTTCCGCGCGGGTTCGGCAGCCGGGCATCGGCCCTCGTGGGCCAGAACTTCGCCTCACAGTGGCGGGTGACGGCCGACTACGGCATCCCCATCTACCTGGGAGATATTTCCATCCCGGCCGTTGCCTATATCAAGAACTTCCTCCTTACGCCCCATGCCGACTACATGGGCGTTCCCGGAGGACACAACCTCTGGAGTGCCGGAGCCGACCTGTCGGCCTCCCTGGCCCGTCTTCTCTTCCTCCCGTTCGACGCTTCCATCGGCGTGTCGGTTTCCTATCTGGGCGGCAGCCTCTACACGCACACCGGACAGGGCCGGCCGTGGGACGTTTCCCTCATTTTCGGGGTGGATTTTTAAAATATTTACGTATCTTTGTGTTCTATGCAACAGTACCTGGATCTCCTCAGACATATCAGAGCAAACGGCGTCATGAAAGAAGACCGTACCGGCACCGGCACGCAGAGCGTGTTCGGCTATCAGATGCGGTTTAACCTGGCCGATGGTTTCCCCCTCCTCACTACCAAGAAGGTTCACCTGAAATCCATCATCCACGAGCTCCTGTGGTTCCTCTCCGGAGATACGAACATCAAGTATCTGAAGGACAACGGCGTCACTATCTGGGACGAGTGGGCCGACGAAAACGGCAATCTGGGCCCGGTCTATGGCCATCAGTGGCGCTCCTGGGCCGCTCCCGATGGAAGGGTGATCGACCAGATTTCACAGGCCATTGACCTTATCAAGTACCATCCGGACTCCCGGAGAATACTGGTGAGTGCATGGAACCCCGCCGAGATAGACCAGATGGCCCTTCCTCCGTGCCACTGTCTTTTCCAGTTTTATGTGGCAGACGGAAAACTCTCCTGTCAGCTGTATCAGCGCAGTGCAGACGTTTTCCTGGGAGTTCCCTTCAACATTGCATCCTATGCCCTTCTCACCCTCATGATGGCGCAGGTGTGCGGCCTGGAGCCCGGCGAGTTTGTGCACACAACCGGAGATACGCACCTCTATAAGAACCATTTCGAGCAGGTGGCCCTGCAGCTTTCCCGCGAACCCCGCCCGCTGCCCGTGATGAAATTGAACCCGGAAGTAAAGTCCCTCTTTGACTTCAAATACGAAGATTTCACCCTGGAAGGCTACGACCCGTGGCCTGCCATCAAAGCCCCTGTAGCCGTCTAGATTATGGAAAAATGCATCATTGTGGCCGTAGCCGACAACTATGGCATCGGCGTAAAAGGTGACCTTCCCTGGCACCTGAGCGAAGACCTCAAATATTTCAAGGAGACTACTCGTGGTTTCCCGGTCATCATGGGGCGCACCACCTATTTTTCCCTGCCTTTCCGCCCGCTCAAGGGCCGTAAGAATATTGTCCTCAACCTGGGTGGAGACCCCATCCCGGAGGTCACCTGCGTCTATTCCTTCGAGGAGGCCTACAAAGAGGCCGAGGCTACCGGCGCCGACAAATGCTTTGTGATGGGCGGTGCCTCCGTGTACAAGGCTGCCCTCCCCGACATGGACAAACTCTACATTACCCATGTGCACACGGAGGTAGAGGGGGCCGATGTCTTCTTCCCGGTCATCGATCCCGCCGTGTGGGAGCGTGAAAGCACCTCCGAGACGCACACGGACCCCGAGACCGGATACACCTTCGAATTCGTGGTGTACCGCAAAAAGTAACCCCTTAAACAGCCACATATATGAAAGCACCGCGCGAAAAATTCGGCGGCCGCATGGCCGTTATCATGGCCTTTGCCGGCAGTGCGATTGGCCTTGGTAACATTTGGCGTTTCCCCTATCTGGTGGGAGAAAACGGCGGAGCGGCGTTCATTCTTATCTACGTGGCCTTCACGCTTGTACTTTCTCTCCCCATTTTTTTGGCAGAGTCTGCCATAGGCCGAAGCAGCCAGGCCAACTGCCGTGCGGCGGTGGAGTTCCTGGTGCCCGGCAAAGCAGGCCGGCTGTTTGGCCTTCTGATGGTCATAACCCCGCTATGGATCCTTTCTTACTACTCGGTAGTGGGCGGATGGTCCCTCGATTATCTTGTGCAGTCCATCAAGCTGGATTTCATCCGTGCTGCGCCCTCGGAAGTGGCTGGCAGTTTCGGCCGCTTTATCGCACATCCCTGGGTGCCGGTCGTGTTCCACCTGGCCTTCCTGGCCGTGACCGTGGGCGTGGTGGTCTCCGGTGTCAAGGGCGGCATCGAGCGCTTCTGCAAGTGGAGTATCCCCACGCTGTTCGTCCTTATTGTCCTGATTGCCGCGTATTCGCTCTCGCTTCCCGGAGCGGGGAAGGGTGTGGAGTACCTGGTAAAGCCGGACTTTTCCAAAGTAACGGCACATACCTTCATTGACGCGCTGGGACAGTCCTTTTTCTCCCTGTCTCTGGGGACGGGCATTATCATCACCTATTCCTCGTACGTTAAAAAAAATGAAAACCTGCTGGTGGCCGGCGCAGGAACGGCCTTGAGTGACCTTTTCTTCGCTGTCCTGGCCGGTTTCGCCATTATTCCCGCCGTCTTTTCGGCCGGTATCGAGCCGGGAACGGGCCCGACGCTCATCTTTGACACGCTGCCCTACATCTTCTCCCATCTGGGACAATCGGCCCCGGTACTCAGCGCAGTGGCCGCCATCCTCTTTTTTGCAGCCATTTTCCTGGCCGCCCTCACCTCTTCCATTTCGCTGCTGGAGGTGGGCGTGACATACCTCACGGAGGACAAGGGAATGAAACGCGGCTGGGCGTGCGCCCTGTTGTTTGTGATATGTTCCGTAATGGGGACGCTGTGCAGCCTGTCCTTCGGGCCGCTTTCACAGGTGAAACTTCTGGGAAACAATATTTTTGATTTTGCCGACAGTGCCGCCTCCAACGTTTTCATGGTGACAGGCAGCCTCATCTCCGTTATCCTGGCCGGCTGGGTGATGCCTCGCAGCGTGCTGTTCCGCGAACTGACGGGCGGGGGCGTTTTCTCTGCCAATGTCCGCGTATTCCCGGTGGTACGATTCCTTGTGCGCTATGTGGCGCCCATCGGCATTCTGGTGCTGGTCCTTTCCTCTGTGTTATGAAGCAAAGAGAACATTTCGGAAGCCGTTTCGCCGTCATCGCGGCCATGGCCGGCAGCGCCGTGGGCCTGGGCAACATCTGGCGTTTCCCCTATATTCTGGGTGAGAGCGGCGGCGCCGCCTTTATCCTGGTGTATGTAGCCGCCTGCCTTCTTCTGGCACTTCCCATCTTCTACGCGGAGTCTATCATCGGCCGAAGTTCCCGCTCCGACACCTTCGGCGCCATGAAAAAACTGGCGCCCGGAAGCGCCTGGCGATGGGCCGGCCTCCTCACCGTGGTGTCTCCGCTTCTTCTCCTGAGCTATTATTCCGTAGTGGGCGGCTGGAGCGTAGAGTATCTGTTCAAGTCCCTCTCCTTCAGCTTTACCGACGTTCCCGCCGAGGATATCCCCCATTTCTTCGGCCGCTTCATTTCCTCTCCCTGGCAGCCCATCTTTGCCCATACGGCCTTTATGGCGCTGGTAGCGGGCGTGGTGCTGGGCGGTGTCAAGGGAGGCATTGAGAAGTTCTCCAAAGTGGCCATGCCGGCGCTGTTCCTCCTCATCCTGGCCATCCTCATCTATGCCCTCACGCTTCCCGGTGCGGGAAGGGGCGTGGAATACCTCATCCGGCCCGATTTCTCCAAGCTTACGGCCGATGCCTGTGCCGCCGCGCTGGGCCAGGCGTTTTTCTCTCTGTCCCTGGGCGTTGGTACCATCCTTACCTATGCCTCCTATATCAAAAAGGAGGAGAACCTGATGGTGTCGGGGCTGGGAACCGCCGTGAGCGACCTCCTGTTTGCCATCATTGCCGCCTTCGCCGTGATTCCGGCGGTGTTCGCCGCGGGCCTGCAGCCGGGCGGAGGCCCCGGACTGGTGTTTGAGACGCTGCCCTATATCTTCCACAAGATGGGAGAGGGCGTCCCCATTGTGAGTACGCTGGTGTCTTCCGTCTTCTTTGTGGCCATCCTGGCCGCTGCGCTCACATCGGCCATATCCATGCTGGAAGTGGGTGTGGCTTTCCTGACCGACGAACGGGGCATGAAGCGCCGCACCGCCACCTGGATCCTGGCTATCGGCTGCTGGGCGGTGGGAATCCTCTGCAGCCTTTCCTTCGGGCCGCTCGCCCATGTCAAGGTGCTGGGATATACCTTCTTCGACTTCCTGGACCACCTGTGCTCCGACTGGCTGCTGCCGCTGGGCGGCCTCATCTTCACCCTCTTCGTGGGCTGGAAGATGTCAAAGGCCGATGTGCGCGACGAGTTTACCAACAAGGGCACCGTAAATACGCGCATTTTCGGGGTAGTTTACTTCCTCATGCGGTTTGTGGCGCCCGTCGGAATTGTGGTGGTATTTCTGACGAATCTGCTGATGTAGCCTACCGGGCGTCGAACGCCCAGATAATGGCTTCCTCGTACACTTCACCGGGCCTGAGGACCGTGGACGGATAGTCGGCCTGGTTGGGAGAATCGGGGGCGTGCTGGCACTCGATGGCTACGCCGTCGTAGTCCTCGTACTCGCGGGTTTTGCCCATGGGGCATCCCTTGAGCCAGTTTCCGGTATAGACCTGTACGGCCGGCTGGGTGGTGAGAATCTCCACGTGGCGGCCGCTCCCCGCGGCCCAAAGGTCTGCGGCGGTAGTTAACTGGCCGGGAATGGCGCCGTCAATGAGGAAGCAGTTGTCGTAGCCCTTGCCATAGTTGAGGGCGGGGAAATCGGCCTTGATCTCTTCTCCGATGACCTTGGCTTCCACGAAGTCCATGGGGGTGCCGGCTACGTCTTCCGGTGCACCCAGCGGGATGAGGGTTTCGTCGGTGGGAAGCCACTCGGAGGCGTTGAGCTCCAGTTTGTGGTTAAGGACGCTGCCTGATGCCTCTCCGTCCAGGTTCAGATATACGTGGTTGGTGAGGTTCACTACGGTGGGTTTGTCGGTCTCGGCCGTCAGGATGAGCTTGAGGGAGTTGTCTTCTCCCCAGGTGTAGTGGGCCACTACCTTGAGGTTGCCGGGATAGCCTTCCTCTCCGTCTTCGGAGAAATACATGAACTCTACGGCGTCTCCCTCGATGCGGCTGTCCCAAATCTGGTTGGCAAAGCCCTTGGGACCGCCGTGCAGGTGGTTGGGGCCGTTGTTGACGGGAAGGGTGTACTCTACGCCGTCCAGCGTGAAATGGCCCCCAGCAATGCGGTTGGCGTAACGTCCGGGGATTTTGCCGGCAAAGGGGCCGTCGCCAAAGTAATCCTGCGGGGTTTTGTAACCCAGCGCGACATCGGCCAGCTTCCCCTCTTTGTCGGGGACGACGATGGATACGATGCCTGCTCCCACGCTGCTGAGCTCCACATAGGCGCCGGAAGCGTTCTTGAGCGTGTAGAGATAGATTTCTTTTCCGTCGGGCGCAGTGCCCCAGATTTTTTTGGTAATAGCCATAGTTATTTATTCTTTAGGTGTTTACAAAGGAACCAGGCGGTAATGGCAAGGCCGATGACCGAGGAAAGGACGGATGCCTCGGCCCCGAAGGCGCCGCCCGTGAGCCAATCCGGGCCGGAAACAATCGGGTGCAGCCAGGAGGCTCCGGCGTCGGTGCCGGATACCGCAAAGCCAAAGACGTTGCCCTGGACAAAGTTCCAGGACCAGTGGATGCCGATGGGGAACCAGAGGTTTCCGGCCCACTTGTAGGCCATGCCCAGGAGGAGACCGGACTCCAGGGCGATGGCAATGCCGGCCCAGAGCGTAGCGTTGGGATTGCCCACATGGACCAGGCCGAAGATCAGTCCGGAGACCGCCAGGGCGGTTGTGAGGCCCCATTTCTCGTCCAGCCAGCGGAAGAGAATGCCCCGGAAGACAATCTCTTCTCCCACCGCGACAATCAGAAACATGGCAAAGGCATCGGCCAGGGCTTTCCAGTCGCAGCCGGTACTCTCCACCTTGTAGTAGCCCAAAAGCGCCATGACGCCCACTACCAGCACAAAGTTTCCTATACCGGTAGCAAGGCCCAGGGCCGTTTGTCCGGCGCATTTTCTGAGGGGAAGATCCTCCGGCCAGGAGCCCTCGAAGGCGTGTACGAAGAAGGCGTACAGCCCCAGCATGATGGCGCCAATGAGAATGGACATGCACCACGCCAGCGGGCCATGATAGACTTCCTGTGCCATGCCTCCCAGGCCGTACATGATAAGGCCCAGGAAAAGGGAAACCACAAGGAGGAGTGCCCATTTCCAGGTGGGCATGGACTTGATAGACATTATATTCCCAGTTCTTCTTTCATTCCGCGCAGCAGGTCAAAGGCCTGGAGCGGAGTCATATTGTTGAGGTCGGCGGTCTTGAGGCGGTCCCGGAGGCTTTCGAGAAGAGGGTCGTCCAGCTGGAACATGGACAGCTGCAGCGAGCCGTCCTTCTCCACCTTCCCGGCCTTGGTATTGTGCGGTTTCACGGGGGTGAGGGCGCCAATGGCCTCCAGCTTTTCGCTGTTTTCCAGGGCCCTCAGGGTGCGCTCGGCGCTCTCCAGCACGGCCTGTGGCATGCCGGCCATGCGGGCCACGTGGATACCGAAGCTGTGGGCGGTACCGCCTTCCTTGATTTTTCTGAGGAACAGGACTTCGCGGCCCACTTCCTTCACGGTAACGTGGAAGTTCTTCACGCGGGGGAAGAGGCTTTCGAGGTCGTTGAGCTCGTGATAGTGCGTGGCAAAGAGCGTCTTGGCACCCTTGCCGTATTCGTGGATGTATTCGACAATGCCGCGGGCGATGGACATGCCGTCGTAGGTGGACGTGCCGCGCCCAATTTCGTCCAGGAGCACCAGCGAACGGGCGCTTAAGTTGTTGAGGATCATGGCCGTTTCCAGCATCTCAACCATGAAGGTGGATTCTCCGCGGGAAATGTTGTCGGTGGCGCCTACGCGCGTGAAGAGTTTGTCGAACCAGCCGATGCGGGCTTGCGTCGCGGGAACGAAGGACCCGGCCTGGGCCATGAGCACGATGAGGGCAGTCTGGCGCAGGAGAGCGCTCTTACCGGCCATGTTGGGACCGGTGAGGATGATGATCTGCTGCTTTTCGGTATCCAGATACACGTCGTTGGGAACATATTCTTCCCCGGCGGGCATGAGGGTTTCAATTACGGGATGCCGGCCTTCCTTGATGTCCAGGGCCTTTCCTTCCGTCATTTCGGGGCGGCAGTAGTGGCGCTCCAGGGCCTGTTGGGCAAAGCCGGCCAGGACGTCCAGCTTGGCGAGGATGCGGCTGTTACACTGGATGTCGGGGATGGAGAGCTGGATGTGGCCGATGAGCTGCGCGAAAAGGCGCGTCTCAATGGCGTAGATCTTGTCTTCGGCGGTGAGAATCTTTTCCTCGTACTGCTTGAGTTCCTCGGTGATATAACGCTCGGCATTTACCAGCGTCTGTTTGCGGATCCACTCCGGGGGAACCTGGTCCTTGTAGGTATTCCGGACCTCGATATAATAGCCAAAAACGTTGTTATAGGCAATCTTGAGGGAGGAAATGCCGGTTCTCTCGGCCTCCCGCTGCTGCATCTGCAGGAGGTAATCCTTGCCGCCGGAGGAGAGGGCGCGCAGCTCGTCCAGTTCGGGGTCTACTCCAGGGCCGATGACAGGGCCCTTGCCAATCTGGATGGCGGGCTCCGGGTCCATCACGCGCTGGATTTCCTGCAGCAGTTTTTCGCAGTTCCGGAGGCCTTTCAGGAGCTTTTCCAGGGCATCGGCCCCCTTCAGTCGCTCCTTGATGGGGCCGGTGAGCGCAAGGCCCCTGCCCAGCTGCATAATCTCCCGGGGATTGGCCTTTCCGGAGGCGATGCGGCCCAGGATGCGCTCGAGGTCTCCCAGCTTGCCAAGGTCTGTCTGGGTTTCATCCAGGATTTCCGGGTTTTCTGTGAAATACTGGACAACGTCGTATCGGGCGTTCAGCTCCTTGAGGTCCATGATGGGCATGGCCAGCCAGGAGCGCAGCATGCGGGCTCCCATGGGGCTGGAGCACTTGTCCAGGGTCTGGACCAGCGAGACGCCGTCGGCCCCGGATGCACTCTGGAAGACTTCCAGGTTGCGGAGGGTGAACTTGTCCATCCACACAAACTTGGCTTCGTCTATTCGGCCGATGGTGCAGATATTCTTAAGGCCCGTGTGCTGCGTCTGTTCCAGGTATACGAGGAGGGCGCCGGCGCTGCAAAGCCCCAGCGGATACGGGTCTACGGCAAAACCTTTGAGGCTGTCTACCTGCAGCTGGCGCTTCAGGCGCTCCACGGCGGCGTCATAGACAAATGCCCACTCGTCGATGGACGTGGTGAAAATGTCTCCCAGGCGCTCGCGGAGGCCCTTTTCGTATCCTCTCTGGACCACCAGTTCGCGGGGCTTGAGAGAGCCGATGAGAGTGGCTATGTAGTCCAGCGAGCCCTGTGCCACCTGGAACTGGCCGGTGGAGACGTCCAGGAAAGCGGCGCCGCACTTGTCTTTCTCGATGGTGAGGCCGCACAGGAAGTTGTTCTCCTTGACCTCCAACATATTCTCTCCGAAGGAGATACCCGGCGTTACAATTTCCGTTACTCCGCGCTTGACCAGTTTCTTGGCAAACTTGGGGTCTTCCAGCTGGTCGCAGACGGCCACTTTGAAACCGGCTCTCACCAGTTTGGTAAGATAGTTTTCCAAGGCATGGTGGGGGAAACCGGCCATGGCCACGGGGCCTTTTTCTCCGTTGGATTTCTTGGTTTGGACGAGCCCCAGCACGCGGACGGCCGTGACGGCGTCGTCGGAGTAGCATTCATAGAAGTCTCCCACACGGTACAAAAGCAAAGCTTCGGGGTGTTGTGCTTTCACCTCGAAGTAATGCTTGAGCATGGGGGTATCTTCTGCAATTTTTGCCATATTCTGATTTTGTGAATCACAAATATAGCAAAAATGGCGCAAATTTTAATCCTTCAGTTTATCCATCAGCTGAACCAGCTGGGCACGGAAACCGTCGGGATCGAAGGTGCGGGCGCCGTTCACAAGATCCCGGGCCAGGCTCAACGTAGCACTGCCTTTGTACTCCGACTCGCGAAGAACCAGGGCATAGGCGGCCACGCCGGCGGCGAAGTTCATGTTCTCGGATCCGCTATCGGCGGTCTTTACATCGGTGGTGAGGGAGCGGCTCTCCGTATCTTTGAGGGAGAATTTGTAGCGGGTCTCGAACGTGGCCAGGGAGGCGTCCTTCGTGTATGCATCGGTGGGGATGACTTCATAGAGGGCGGTGATGGTCTGTCCTGCGCCAATCTCGCCGGCATCTTTGCTGCTGTCTTCGAATTCTTCCTGGCTCATGAGGCGGTTTTCATATCCCAGCAGGCGGTACTGGGCCACGGCCTCCGGGTTAAAGCGCACCTGGCACTTGGTGTCGTTGGCTACGGAGTAGAAGTGGCTGCGCTCGTTCACGAACACTTTGATCATTTCTTCTTCGCTGTCAATGTAGTTGTAGGTGCCGTTTCCGTGATTGGACAGGCTTTCCATGCGGCTGTCATCGAAGTTACCGGTGCCAAAGCCCATGATGCTGAGGTAGATGCCACTCTTCTGGTAGCTCTCCACCATTTCTACCAGTGCTTCGGTAGAGGAAACGCCCACGTTGAAGTCGCCGTCGGTGCACATGATGATGCGGTTGTTGGCGTCCTCGGAGAAGTGAGCCTTTGCTTCGTCGTAGGCCATCTGCATGGCCGGGCCGCCGGCAGTGCCTCCGTTTGCATTGAGGCTGCGGATGGCTCTCTTGATGGACTCGGCTCCCTTGGAGATAAGGGTAGATTCCACCAGTCTCTTCACGGAGCCAGAGTAGGTGATGATGGCAACGCGGTCGTCGGGACGCATGGCATCTACCATGGCGCACAACCCGGTTTTAACCAGTTCCAGCCTGTCATTACCGTACATGGAGCCGGAGGTGTCGATGAGGAAAATAAAGTTAGCGGAAGGGATTTTATTCTCGGGGAGGGTTTTACCTTTGAGGCCCAGGCGAATGAGAAGGTGTTCCGGAGCCCAGGGACAGGTGAAAGCCTCGGCGTTGATGCCCAGCGTTTCTCCGTTTGCCGGTTCGGGGTAATCAAAGGTAAAATAGTTGAGGTATTCTTCGATGCGCACCGAGTTGACGGGAACAGGATATCCGTTCCTGATGCTGCGGCGCATGTAAGCGTAGGCGGCACCGTCGGCGTCTACGGAGAAGGAGGATACCGGGGTTTCGGCCACGCTAACAAAAGGATTTTCCTTAAATTCGTCAAAGCGGTCTCCGGAGATCAGGATGTCGGGTTCGCCCTCGGGGTTGGGACCGGGATAATTCATATAGCCCGTTCCGTCAAGTTCGCCGATATACCCGAATTTGGAGCAGGAGCTGGCGCAAAGGCCGGCGAGAAGAAGGAATAATGCGATTTTTTTCATATCTGGTTGTTTTTAAGTTCCGTGAGTGATAATCCTTTCCGGACCAAATCTTGCGTACATTTTTTGAAAAATGTGTAATTTCGTGCAAGATTCTTCTGCCCGGAGGATTATAGATTCGCCATGAAACGATGGATAGAAATCATATTGAGTGTCGTATGCCTTGTGTCCGGGTGTACCAAAGGCTTTTTCCCGAAAGACGCTGCCAGTGCGGGCCCGGAGCCTGTCCTTAATGAGTATACGGCCATAGTAACCGTAAAACAGGAATCCTCCGGTCAGGTTTTTCTCCAGCTGGACGACGAAACGCGCCTCTATCCCACCCGCTACCCGGAGCCTTTCACACGTGAGTGCCGCATTATCTGCGGCCTTTCCTGGTGGAGCGGCAGCAGTTCCTGTAATCTTCAGTGGATGGATTACCTGCAGGAGGGGGCTGTGCAGGACGGCCCGGCCCGGGAAGGAGATCCTGTGGATATCCTGGATGACTGGATGACCAGCGTGGAGGACGGCTATCTTACCCTCCATTATTCCACTTTCTGGGGAGACGGCAGCGTTCCCCATACCCTGAAACTCATTACCGGAGAGAATCCGGAAGATCCCTACGAGGTTCGCCTTGTACACCAGAACAATGGAGATGCGGCCTTGGAGAAGGCGGATGCCCTTATCTATTTTGACCTGTCCAGCCTGCCTCCGACCGGCGGCAGCAAACGAAAACTTACCTTAAAATGGAACGGCAGTGACGGTGAATCTGCAAAAAGCTTCCTATACAAAAGCAGGCAGTGAACTGACAGAGTTGCAACTGCTGGAGGCGCTCCGCCGCAGGGACTCTACCGGAATACAGGCGTTCTATGACCGGTACGTGGGCTACCTGACGGCGGTGGCCCTTCGGTATGTGCCGGACAGGGCGGCCGTGAAAGACATTCTGCAGGATGCCTTCCTCCGCATGATGGATGCCGCCGGGCGTTTCGAGTACCGGGGAGAGGGCTGTCTCAAGTCCTGGGCCTGCCGCATTGTGGTGAACGGCGCGCTCAAAAGTCTCCGGGGTCAAGGTAAGCTCCAGTATGTGGAGGATTTGCCCGATGTGCCGGAAGAAGATGATGTTCCGGTGCAGGAAGTGCCCGCCGCCGTGCTGCAGCGCATGATCCAGGAACTCCCCGACGGTTACAGAACCGTTTTCAACCTGTATGTTTTTGAAAAGAAATCCCACCGGGAAATAGCCGGGCTTCTGGGAATCCGGGAGGACTCGTCGGCTTCCCAGTATTTCCGTGCCCGCGCATATCTGGCCCGGCAAGTAAAAGCTTATTTGAAGGAACATGAAAGATAATTGGACAGACAAGCTTCCCTCCCTTCTGGAAGGGTATGAGGAAGCGGCACCGGAAGGGCTGTGGGACGCAGTCCAGGCCGGTGCTGCCCGCCCCAAAGTGCTCTGGTGGCCCTGGGCTGCCGGTGTAGTTGCTGCCGCTGCTGCGGTGGTGATCGGCGTGTTCCTGTGGAGGACGGCACCATCGGCCATTCCATCGGCCGATGTCCCCTTCGGCGACGGGCTTCTCTGCGTCCCTTCGGAGAGGCTGGCCTATGTCTCGCAGGAGCGTGAGCCGATGCGCGTTGTCGCCATGGCGGTGGAGCCTGTGGAGGCCGAAGCGGCGGCGGCACCTGTGGAGGCCGATACGCTGGCGCCGCAGCAATCGGAAGTCCCTCAGGAGAAGCCTGCACCGCCTGCAGAGAAGCAGATCTTGCCGGAAACTAAACCGTTCAGATGGCAACCGGAAGAGACTGCGCCCCGGAAAAAGCCTGGCCGCGTGGAAATTACCGTCACATCGGGAGGATTTCTCCTGGCACAGGCACCCGGAACTGTTACCAAGAGTTATGGGGTGGTCTACAATCCCGGAATGGGGAATACGGTGCCTGTGGTGAAGGGCGGCGGCATTACCACCCAAATGCTCAGCCGTAACCGGGAAACCACTACAGAAGCCAGTCACAGGCGGTTTCCTCGCATTTCCGTGGGGGTGAGTTATGAGTTTGCCCCCCGCTGGAGCGTGGGAACGGGAATTACCTACAGCGTTCTCCGCTCGGACTACACCGCCCTGTCCGGTACTACCGAAACCCGGACGGAGCGCTACCTGCACTATCTGGGCATTCCGCTGAACGTCCAGTATCGTGCGTGGGAATGGAAAGGATTTTCGCTATATCTCAGCGGCGGACCCATGGTGGAAACGGCCGTGGGCGCCAGGGTGGAAACACGTTCCTTCGTGAGCGGGAAACCGGCCTCGGAGCAGTGGGAGACCCTCTCCTGCCGGGACTGGTTCTGGTCACTGAATGCCGGAGCCGGCTTCCAGTTCAAGATTGCCCGTGAGACGGCGCTCTATCTGCAGCCCGGCCTCAGCTGGCACATCCCCGGCGGGTATCCCACTGCATCCAGCTACACCGCCCGTCCCCTCTCCTTCGAGATGGATTTTGGCGTTCGCTGGAGTTTCTGATTTTGGCTTTTGGAGTACGGTTTACTGCCACCAACTGGGCTTTTGATAGGAGAACTGTTCGCGCTCGGCGGCCCAGGCTTCATTGACATAGACGGTGTCGGCGCGGTCGGTGTAGAGGATGCCGTCCAGGTGGTCGCACTCGTGCTGGAAGATGATGGCGGAATAGCCCTCTACCTGCTCGGTGACCGGGGTACCATCGGCCTTGAGATAAGAGATCTGCACCTTGGGAAAGCGCTGGACGGTGCCGCGAAGGGGCGGCAGCGAGAGGCATCCTTCCGGCCCCGGGACTTTTTGGCCCAGGAGGCTGTCTATGCGAATGTTGAGGTACGGCTCAATGGGTTTGTCCGGTTTGTCGTAGCGCATGACCATGATGAGGCGGCGGTTGATGCCAATCTGGGGCGCTGCAATGCCCACGCCGTCCTGGGAAGGGTCCGTGAGGGTGCGGTACATCTTGGCCAGGAGTGTCTTCAGCTCCGGCGAGGCTAATTCCTTTTGCCCAAAGTCCACGCTGGGTGCGCGCAGAATGGCGCTGTCCTCGGGCATGACACATACGTACATGACGAAGTCGGAACGGTCAATGACGGTCTTTTCCCACTCGGTCCAGCCGGAGTGGGCCGAGCAGCTGGTGATGATAGCCAGTGCGGCCAGGATTCTAAGCAGGTTTCTCATGCAGCAAAGATAGCAAAAATGTGCTATCTTTGTATGTTTATGAAACGAGTCCTCGTAATAGCCTACTACTGGCCGCCGTCGGGCGGTTCCGGCGTGCAGCGCTGGGTGAAATTCGTGAAGTACCTGCCCTCGGAGGGCTGGGAGCCGGTGGTGTTTGCGCCGGAGAATGCCGATTACCCTTCGCTGGACCCTTCCTTCGAAAAGGAACTGCCGGAGGGGTTGGAGGTGCTGCGTGGGCGCATCTGGGAACCCTATGCCGCCTACCGCAAGCTCACCGGCGCCAAGAGTACGCAGGTGACGGAGATTTCCTCTGGGGAAAAGACCTGGAAACAGAAGCTCTCGCTCTGGGTTCGCGCAAACCTCTTTGTGCCGGATCCGCGTGTGGGCTGGGTTAAGCCCTCGGTGAAAACCCTCTTGGCGTATCTGCAGGAGCACCCCGTAGACGCCATCGTAACCACGGGGCCGCCGCACTCGGTCCATCTCATCGGCCTTCGGCTGCATAAAGCCACCGGCATTCCCTGGATTCCGGACTTCCGGGACCCCTGGAGCAAGATGTACTATCTTAAGTACCTGCCCATGACGGCCGGTACCTGGGACCGGCTCCGGGCTATGGAAAAACACGTGCTGGATAGCTGCAGCACCGTTCTTACGTGCACCCCGCTCATGCAGGAGGACTTTGCAGCGCTCACGGAAACGCCCGTTGCCTGCATCACCAACGGCTTTGACGAGGAAGATTTTGCCGCGGAAGCCCCCGCTCCCGACGGCCATTTCAATATCACCCACACCGGCCTTTTTGCGGCCGACGGCAATCCGTTTACCCTCTGGAAAGTCCTGGGAAAGATGGCCTCCTCGGAGCCCGGTTTCCGGGAAGACCTCCGCATCCGCCTGGTGGGAAAAGTAGACCGTGAGGTGCTGGATGCCATTGTCGATGCCGGCCTTGCCGCCAACGTAGTGGCCCTGGGCCCCTCCGACCACGCTACCGCCGTCCGCGAGCAGCGCAGCGCCAGCGTGCTCATCCTGCCGCTTCGCAACGACCCCGATTACAGGCCCATCCTGCCGGGAAAACTCTTCGAATACCTGGCATCACGCCGCCCGGTGCTGGGCATCGGCCAGGAAGATGGCGCCATGGCCCGCGTGCTGTTTGAGGCTCGTGCGGGCATCACCGCAGACTGGGAAGAGGCTGCCGCCATGCGGGCTTTCCTCTCCAACGCCTGGCGTCAGCACTGCGAAGGGGGAGTACCTTCCACCGAAGGGAACATCGGCCTTTATACCCGCCGCGCAACTACCCATGCGCTGGCTCAACTGCTTGGCAGCTTATGAAAGACATTTGGAAGAAAGTAGCCGCGGCAGCCGGCATTGTGCTGCTGTTTCTGGCCCTCAGCTACGGCTTTGTACCGCAGGTGCTGGAAGGTAAGATTGTGAACCAGAGCGACATCTCCGGTTATGTGGGCATGTCCCACGAGATGAATGAGTGGAACGCCGCCCACCCCGATAATCCTACGTACTGGACCGACTCCATGTTCGGCGGCATGCCCACGACGGCCATCTCCACGCAAAACGGCGGGGATTATACGCAGTGGCTGTACGATGTCCTTTTATCGGGTAAGCGTCCGGCAACCTACCTGTTCATTGCCCTCCTGGGAGCGTTCCTTCTGTTCCTGGCTATGGGCGTGAGTGTGCCGGTAGCTATTGGCGGCGCCATTGCCGTGGCGTTCTGCAGCTACAACTTCCAGATTATCCAGGTGGGGCACAATACCAAGATGCAGGCCATTGCCTTCATGCCCTGGGTGCTGGCGGCGCTGGTGTTTACGTATAAGAGCCGTCATAAACTTCTGGGCGCCGTACTCTTTGGCCTCGCGCTGAGCCTGCAGATCAAGGCCAATCATCAGCAGATTACGTACTATCTGGCCATTATGGTGCTGGCCTATGGCGTGATGGAGCTCATCCATGCCATCCGCTCCCGGGAGTGGAAGCCGTTCCTCGTGGCATCGGCCCTTCTCCTCATGCTGGGCTGCGCCGGTATCGCTACCAACGTGAACAAACTCCTGCCGCTGGCCAAATATACGCCCCACACCATGCGGGGGGGCTCCGAGCTTTCGACGGACGGGGCCAATGCCAAGGGATTGGACCTCGATTACGCTACGTCCTGGAGCTATGGCTGGGAAGAGCTTCCCAACCTCATGATTCCGGATTTCAACGGCGGTGCTTCGTCGGGTGCCGTGAATCCCGACAAGAGCGAGACCATCAAACTGCTGCGTCGGGCGGGCCAGAAGAACCTCAAGGAAACCGCCAAGAGTTTGCCGCTGTATTGGGGCCCGCAGCCGTTTACGGCCGGTCCCATGTATATGGGCGCCATTACCATATTCCTCTTTATTCTGGGCCTATTCCTGTATAAGGGGAGGGAGAAGTGGTGGCTGCTTGCCGTGAGCATCATTGCCATTCTCATGGCGGTGGGAAGCCACTTTATGGCCTTTACCAAGTTCTGTTTTGACTATCTTCCGCTGTACAATAAGTTCCGTACCGTGTCCATGGCGCTGGTGGTGCTGCAGGTGGCCCTGCCGCTGCTGGGCTTTGTAACCCTGGACCGTATTACCAAAGCGGAATACGACCGCAAGCGCTTCATGAAGGCCTTCTGGTGGGCGCTCGGCATTACCGGCGGCTTCTGCCTTCTGTCCTGGCTGGCTCCGGGGCTCTTTGGCTCCTTTACCGGGGCTGCCGACGCCCAGATGCAGGATGTGCTGGTAGAGGCGCTGGTGAAAGACCGCATTGCGCTGTTCAAGGCCGATGCCGGCATCTCCCTGCTTCTCATCCTGGCCTCGGCCGCACTTCTTTTCTGGGCCTATATGCCCAAGGGTCGTAAGGAGCTGGCCGCCGTCGCCATCTGCGTCCTGTCGCTGGTGAACCTCTTCGCCGTAGGCAAGCGCTACCTCAACGCCGACCACTTCACCACCCCCAAGGACTTCAACAAGCCCTTCGCCGAGCGCCCGGTAGACAAGATGATCAAGGCCGACGAAGACCCTCAGTACCGTGTGTTGGATCTCACGGTGAACGTGTTCAACTCCTCTGTGCCCAGTTATCATCATAAGAGCGTGGGCGGTTATTCTCCGGCCAAGCTGCAGCGGTATCAGGACCTCATTGAGCATTACCTTTCTTCTGAGATCAATGGCCTTTACAAGCAGCTGGGAGAGGTGGAAGAGATAGAGGAGGCGTCGGCCTGGATGGCTCAGAATACGCCCGTTCTCAATGCCCTCAATACGCGCTATGTGATACTGGACGGCAACTATCCGCCGCTGGTGAACGAGGGTGCCTTCGGAGCAGCCTGGTTTGTGGACTCCGTGGTTGAGGCCGCAACCCCCGACGAGGAGATTGCCCTCCTCGGAGCGGTAGACCTTCGCCGTACGGCTGTGGTTGGCAGCGGGCTCACATCGGCCCAACTTTCCGGAGCGGCCGGGGATTCCATCTCCCTTACCTCCTACGCCCCCAATGAGCTGCATTACCGGTATTCGGCATCGGCCCCCCGCCTGGCGGTCTTCAGCGAGATTTACTACCCGGACGGCTGGCACGCCACGGTGGACGGTGAGCCCGTGGAGCTTTTCCGCGCCGACTGGACGCTCCGCGCCGCTCAGCTCCCCGCCGGCGAGCACGAGGTAGTGATGACCTTCCTGCCGGCGAGTTACCGCACCGGCGCGCTGGTATCGGCCATCGCCTCGCTCCTCCTGCTTGTGCTGGCGCTTTTCTCGCTCGTCCGTAACTGCTTAATAATGAGGCGTAACGAAAAATCTCTTTAGGCTGATGTGCCTAAAGAGAAAAATTTAAAACGTTGACAATTAATACGATATAACATATTCGACAAAATGGATCAAACCGATATTTTGCAGTGGCTGCAGGAGGTGCAGCACCCCGCGAAGGGCGACCAGAGCGTCGTGACGCTGGGGATGGTGGACAAGATTGAGCTGGCCGATGGCAGCATCCGCGTGACGCTGGCCTTTCCCAAGAGACCGGACCCGCTCAAAAATTACCTTGTTGGAGCTGTTGAGGCCTGCCTGTACCGCAACGCCCCTGGCGGAACCGAGATTGAGGTGGACACTGTGGTGAAGGATCCGGCAAAGCCCGCCAAGAAGGGAATCGAGTTCAACCTGGAACAGCTGCGGGAAGTGCGCCACATCATAGGCGTTGCTTCCGGCAAGGGCGGCGTGGGCAAGAGCACCGTAGCCGTGAACCTGGCCGTGGCGCTCGCGCGCCTGGGGTATAGGGTAGGTGTGGCCGATGCCGATGTCTACGGCCCTTCTATCCCTACCATGACCGGTACCGAGAACATCGAGATTGAGATGTATGGGGAAGACGAGACCAACAACCTCTTTGTCCCCGTAGAGAAATATGGCGTCAAGTGGCTCTCCGTGGGCCATGTGTCCAGTGCCGGACAGGCACTCATCTGGCGCGGTCCCATGGCTTCCACCGCCCTTAAGCAGATTATTCTCCAGACCCTTTGGGGCCCGCTGGACTTCCTGCTCATTGACATGCCTCCGGGAACCGGTGACATCCATATCTCCCTCATCGGAGACGTGCCCATGAGCGGTGCCGTGATTGTTACCACTCCGCAGAACGTAGCCCTGGCCGATGTCCTGCGCGGCGTGAACATGTTCCGGAACCCGCAGGTGAATAAGCCCATTTATGGCCTTGTGGAAAACATGTCCTGGTTTACGCCGGAAGCCCATCCTGAGGAGAAGTACTACCTGTTTGGCAAGGATGGCGGTACTAAGATGGCCGAGGAACTGGAGATACCCCTTCTGGGCCAGATTCCCCTGGTGCAGGGCATCCGTGAAGGCGGCGACAGCGGCGAACCCGTGGCGCTTGGCACCCGTCCCGACTCCCTGGCCTTCCTGGATCTAGCTCAAAAGCTGGCCGCCTCGGTTGAGGGCTAAATAGCTGATAACCAGCATAATAAGAAAATCTCTTTAGGCCATCGAGCCTAAAGAGATTTTCTTAATTTATTAATAATCAATTAATTAACTGATTACCGAACGTAGGTGATTTCGTTAATGATGTTGGAAGCCTTGCCGTACTTTTCTACCAGCCACAGGACGTAGCGGATATCCACGCAGATGCAGCGCTGCAGGGCGGGCTCGAACATAACGTCGGAGCTCATGCTCTCCCAGTTGCCGTCAAAGGCCAGGCCGATGAGGTTGCCCTTGGCATCGAGCACGGGGGAACCGGAGTTACCGCCGGTGATGTCGTTGTTGGTGAGGAAGCAGGTGTGCAGGCTGCCGTCTTTGTCGGCCCAGCGGCCGTAGTCCTTGGCAACGAGGAGTTCCTTGATGCCGGCAGGCAGGATGAATTCGGGATCCTCAGGATTTTCCTTCTCCAGCAGGCCCTTGGCCGTGGTGAAGTACTCATACTTGAGGGCATCCTTGGGGCTGTAAGGCAGTACGTGGCCGTAGGTAAGGCGCATGGTGGAGTTGGCGTCCGGGTACATGGCCTGGCCCTTCTGCCACTCCATGAGGGCGGCGGCGAAGTTCTTGAGGCCTTTCTCGTAGGCCGCAGCGTCTATCAGCGAGGCTTTCTGGAAGTGAGCCATGATGGGAGCCATGATGGCGGAGTAAAGAGGAATGGCCGGGTCTTCGTTGATCTGATCCGGGGTAGCGGCCATCAGTTTCTCGGCGCTGGTGAAGATGCTCTTGTTGAAAAGGTCCTCTACGTAGGCCGGGATGTCCATGGTGGCAAAGTCATAGCCAGGGATCTGGATGGCGTCTTCGGGGAGGGCACGCTCACGGTAGAACTCCAGGAGGGCAACGGCCTCCTTGCGGTCTACGGCCTCCACGTAGTCGCGGTAGCGGCCGGCTACCACATTCTTGGCATATTCACGGGCAGTAGTGCTGTCCTTTCCGGCCTGCATCTGACGGCCGTAGGTGTTCATCAGGGAGGCAACAAAGCTCACCAGCTCAATGCGGTAGGGGCCTTCTGCCACCAGCGAGATGGCGCGGTCATCGGCCGCACTGGCCTCTACGTAAGCGGCGATATCGGCCATAGGATTTCCGTACTTCTCCTTGCGGGCGGGGTCTGCGTCAATCCAAGCCTTGAGAGCGGCCTCTTTCTCCTCTTCGCGGCCGATGATGTTGAGGTTCGCGAAAGCGAGTTCTTCACCCTGCCACTTCTTCCAGCCGTTGGCGCTGCCGGCATACTTGTCGGCATACTTGAGCTGTACGGAAGGGTCGGCGCACATGGCTTCCCACATGATGTCCTGGCGGACGGTGCGGGCATCGATGGCGATGCGGTTGCCGGCCATCATTTCCTTGAGCTGGGCAGCGGTCTGGAAACGCTGGGTACGGCCAGGATAGCCCATGATCATGGTGTAGTCACCTTCCTTCACACCCTTGAGGGATACCTTGAGGGACTTGGCGGGCTTGTAGGGAACGTTGTCGGGGCTGTAGGCGGCAGGCATGTTGTCCTTGCCGGCATACACACGGAACATGGAGAAGTCACAGGTGTGACGAGGCCACATCCAGTTGTCGGCCTCTCCGCCGAACTTGCCCATGTCCTCCGGCGGAGCGCCCACGAAGCGCACGTCGTTGTAGGTGCGGTATACAATAAGGTAGTGTACGTTGTCGTTGTAGAAGCCGGTTACCTGTACGCGGCAGCCGGGGTTGGCTTCCTTGGCGGCCTGGACGATATCGGCCTCGGCTTTCTCGCGGTCCTCGGCGTTTTCAATGGCGTCGGTCACGTCCTCCATCTTCACCAGGAAGGTGACGGTGAGACCGGGAGCGGGGATTTCTTCGCTGAGGTTCTTGGCCCAGTAGCCGTCCATGAGGTAGTTGTGCTCGTCGGTAGAGAGGCCCTGGATGCTGCTGTAACCGCAGTGGTGATTGGTAACCAGGAGGCCCTGGTCGCTGATCATCTCTCCGGTGCAGCCGCCGCCAAAGTGAACGATGGCATCCTTGAGGGAAGTTTTGTTGATGGAGTAAATCTCCTCGGGAGTGAGCTTGCAGCCGGCGGCCTTGAGATCTTTGCCGTTAAGCTGCTTCAGAAGCGGCAGAAGCCACATTCCTTCATCGGCCAGGGCAGAGAATGATACTGCCAGCGCGGCCAATACAGTAAGAATACGTTTCATATACAAAGTTTTGAATTTGCACAAAGGTAAGAAAAAAAACAATACCAGCCCCTCAAAACGGAGGCTGGTATAGGGATTAAGCAATGCGGCGGGAGAATTACTCTTCTTCCTGCTCCTGGGCAGCGTACTCGGCCAGCAGTTTGGTCTGGACGTCGGCGGGAACCTGAACGTACTCTGCGAACTTCATGGAGAAGGTGGCGCTACCGCCGGTGATGGAACTGAGGACGGTGGAGTAGCGGTAGAGCTCGGCCAGCGGCACACGGGCGTGCAGTACGGTGAAGCCCTTGTCCATATCCTGGTTCATGATCATGCCACGACGAGTGTTGAGGTCACTCATGCAGGGACCCACATACTCGTTGGGAGTGATGATGTCCACATTGTAGATGGGCTCCAGGATCTTGGGACCTGCATTGCGGAAAGCCTCCTTGAAGGCGTTACGGCCGGCGATGATGAAGGCAATTTCCTTGGAGTCTACCGGGTGCATCTTACCGTCGTAGACATATACGCGGATGTCACGGGCATAGGAGCCGGTGAGAGGGCCTTCCTCCATCTTGCTCTTGATACCCTTGAGGATGGCGGGCATGAAGGAAAGGTCGATGGAACCACCCACTACGCAGTTGTAGAATTCCAGCTTGCCGCCCCATTCGAGGTCTGTGATGTCCTGGCTCTTGAAGTTGAACACGGTATCCTTGCCGTCAATCTTGAAGTTCTTAGGAGCTTCCTGTCCTTCCACGTAGGGGCAAACCAGGAGGTGCACTTCACCGAACTGGCCGGCGCCGCCGGACTGCTTCTTGTGACGGTACTGAGCCGTTGCAATCTTGGTGATGGTCTCACGGTAGGGCACCTTGGGAGCGTAGAGCTCGATCTGGAGCTTGAACTCGTTGGTGACTCTCCACTTGACGTAGTTGATGTGCTGCTCGCCCATGCCGGTGAGGATGGTCTGGCGCAGTTCCTTGGAATATTCTACGCCGATGGTGGGATCCTGGGCGGCAATCTTGTTGAGGGCGTCGCCAACCTTGGCTTCGTCGTTCTTGTCCACGGCCTTGACGGCGCAGCGGTACTTGGCATCCGGGAACACCATGTGCTTGATGGCTTCCTGTCCGGGGGCGGCCAGGGTGACGTCCGTCTTGCCGGCCTTGAGCTTCATGACGCAGCCGATGTCACCGGCGCAAATCTGGGAAACTTTCTCCTTCTTGGAACCGGCCACGGCGTAGATGGCGCTGAGGCGCTCGGTGTTGCCGGTTTCGGGGTTCACGAGGTCTGCACCTTCATTGAGGGTACCGCTCATCACCTTGAAGTAAGATACTTCACCGAGGTGCTGCTCTACGGTGGTCTTGAAGATAAACAGGGACACGGGACCGGCGGGGTCGCACTTGATGGTGCCGCCGTCCACGGTGGGCTCTTCCTTGCCTTCCGGAGAAGGAACCACGTTCACGGTGAACTCCATGAGGCGCTTGACGCCGATGTTCTCCTTGGCGCTGATGCAGAACACGGGGATGGCGTCTCTCTTGAGGATGCCCTCACGCAGACCGTTGCGGATTTCGTCGGTGGTGAGCTCCATGGTCTCGAAGAACTTCTCCATGAGGGCGTCGGAACCTTCGGCGGCCTTTTCCATAAGGGCCGAGCGGAGTTCCTCTGCCTGGTCTGCATAGGCGGCAGGGATGTCCAGTTCTTCGTTCTTTCTGTTATAGTACTTCATGGTGATGACATCCACAAAGCCTTCCAGGCCGGGACCGGGGTTCACGGGGAACTGGCACACGACGGCCTTCTTGCCGAATTCTTCGTTCACGGCATTGAGCACGCCTTCCCAGTTGGCCTTTTCGTGGTCCATCTGGTTCACGGCAATCACAATGGGAATCTGGTAGTTGTCGGCGTAACGGGCATACAGGGAGGTGCCGACCTCGATACCTGCGGTGCCGTTCATCACCATAATGGCAGCATCCACTACCTTGAAGGCCGACAGGGCGCCGCCCTGGAAGTCGTCGGAACCGGGGGCGTCGATGAAGTTGATCTTGCAACCGTTGATCTCACCGTACAGCGGGGTGGCGTTGATGGATTTCTGGTTGTTCTGCTCGAATTCGGAGCTGTCGGAAAGGGTGTTCTTATCTTCTACGGTGCCGCGGCGATCGATGACCTTACCCTCGAAGAGCATGGCTTCGGAGAGCGTGGTTTTACCCGAACGGGGGGCACCGATAAGGACAATGTTGCGAATGCTTTTTGTACTGTAGGTTTTCATGGTATTATTAATTATTAGCGTTCGGTTATGCGAAATACAAATATAGCGACTTTTCGCTCAAAAGCAATAATTGTAGCGTTTTTTACGTATCTTTGTCCGCAAGTTTTTTAATGAAGCAAGTATAGGTATGAAAAAAATTTTAACAATCCTCGTACTGTCTGCCGTAAGCATGAGCGCTTTTGCGCAAAAGTTCGAAGATCCTTTCAGAGAAACCCGTTGGGACCTGGATTTCCAGTCCAGCTTCTTCTATAATCACGGACTCAACGCCCCCGAAAGGGTATCGCCCAGCGGCTTCGGCTTTGAGATTATGCCCATCGAGATGAAGTGGAGAGGCTGGAAGGGCGGCTCCCTGAGCATCGGCATCCTGGACATGTTCTTTGACTGGCAGTACCTCCAGAGGGGGTACGGCTTCACCGGCGCCGAAGGCGTCATCCTTCCTGCGGGAGAGGGAAAGGCGCATCGCTTCGACCTCACTCTCGGTTTCCCCCTGGGCTTCAACCATCAGTTCGCAAGGTCTTTCGGAATCAGCCTGAGCGCTGTCCCCGGAATAGGCTTCTACAGCTACCATAACAGGTTCGAGCAGGACGGCGTCATGCACAAGGAGACGGTTTATCCGACAAGGAGCCATGTAGGCTTCCGCCTCAATCTCAAGGCCACGGTCTGGTACCATGACATGGGTGTCGTGCTGCGCTACCAGCCCATCGCCTCCGGGGACATGGGCACGCGCTTCCTGTCTGTGGGTATCGCTTTCCGCAACTAACGTGAAACCGTCCTTACTGCCTTATATGGAAAAAGACCGGCTGGAAGCCGGTTGTGACGAGGCCGGCAGGGGTCCCCTGGCCGGCCCCGTTTATGCCGCCGCCGTCATCCTCCCGCCGGATTTCTACCATCCCCTCCTGAACGACTCCAAGCAGATGACGGAGAAGGCCCGCGAGGAGCTTCGGCCCATCATCGAGCGGGAGGCCGTCGCCTGGGCGGTGGAGGCGGTATCGACCGATGAAATTGACCGGCTCAACATCCTCTGGGCCTCCGTGACCGGCATGCAGCGTGCGGTCCTGAAACTGGATCCGGCCCCTGCTTTCCTTCTTATTGACGGCAACAAGTTCCGCCCCTTCGACCGGTACGGCTTCAAGGACTACCAGACGGTGGTGCACGGAGACGCGACGTATGCATCCATTGCCGCCGCGTCGGTGCTGGCCAAGACCTACCGGGACGAATTCATGCGGAAACTGGCGCAGGAATACCCCGAATATGGCTGGGACCGCAACATGGGATATCCCACACCGGAGCATATAGAAGCCATCCGGTGCCACGGATATACTCCATGGCACCGGAAGAGCTTTCATGTAAAAGAGTTGGAACCCTCTTTATTCTAATGTAAGAGTCTGGATGAGGTCGTCCAGCGTCCTGTACAGGGCGGGCGCCGTCTCGGGCGTAATGCTGCGGCAGGCAATGGCCGAGCCAATCTTCTGGGGAATGCAGGACGCCTTGTCTTCAATGGCTTTTCCTTTTTCCGTGAGGCTTACTATCACCTGGCGTGCATCCTCCGCGCCACGCGTGCGCTGGATGAACCCTTCGGCCTCCATGCGTTTGAGCAGCGGGGTTACCGTATTGGTTTCCAGATACAGTTTCTTGGCAATATCATTTACCGGCATGCGGTCCTTCTCCCACAGTACCATCATAACTAGGTACTGCGGATAGGTGAGCCCCAGCTCGCTCAGGTACGGGTGGTAAGCCTGCGTGATGAGCCTGGAGGCTGTGTACAGCCTGAAGCAGAGTTGATTTTCCAGTTTAAGCTGCTCGTGCATGATTTAAAGCATTTTTTGAATGTCCTTTTCCATGGCGGCCGGGGTCACAGTGGGAGCGAAGCGCTTGACGACGGAACCGTCACGGCTGATGAGGAACTTGGTGAAGTTCCACTTGATGGCGCTGCCGAAGATACCCCGGGCAACCGATTTCAGGTACTTATAAATAGGGTGGGCATTGTCTCCGTTCACCTCAATCTTGGACATGAGGGGGAAGGTGACGCCGTGGTTGAGGCGGCAGAACTCGGCAATCTCTTCATTGGAGCCGGGCTCCTGATGGGCGAACTGGTCGCAGGGGAAGCCTACAATCACCAGTCCCTGGTCCTTGTAGCGCTGATACAGGGCCTCCAGGCCGTCGTACTGGGGAGTAAAGCCGCACTTGGAAGCGGTGTTCACAATCATCAGGACCTTTCCTTCGAACTGGGAGAAGTCCACTTCTTCGCCCTTGTTGTTCAGGGCCTTGAAATCATAAATCTTTGCCATATGTCGTATACTAAAATATCGTTTGCGATGCAAAGATACTACTTTTCTTTTATATCGCAAACGATATTTTAAAAATTCGACAGAAGGCTACAGGTTCTCAGCCTTTTCTACAGCCTTGAAGTAACGGTAGCTGCTCACCTTGACCTCGCTGATGGAGTTCTCGTCGCACACGATGGTGCCGGCGGGGTGGTTCTGCAGGCCGCTGAGGGTGCAGTAGTGGCTCATGGGGCCTTCTACGGCGTCCTTGATGGCGCGGGCCTTCTTGGAACCAAAGGCCAGGATGACCACCTCCTTGGAGCTGAGCACGGTGGCTACACCCACGGTGAGGGCCTGGGCGGGAACAGCGGAAGGATCGTTGTCAAAGAAGCGGGCGTTGACCTCGCGGGTGTCCTGGGTGAGGGTCACCACGCGCGTGCGGGACGACAGGGAGGAGAAGGGCTCGTTGAAGGCAATGTGGCCGTCTTCGCCTACACCGCCCAGGAACAGGTCAAAACCGCCTGCATCCACAATGGCCTGCTCGTAGGCAGCGCACTCGGCCTCGATGTCCTGAGCGTTACCGTTGAGGATGTGGATGTTCTCCGGCTTCTCGTCAATCTGGTCAAACAGGTACTTGTGCATGAAGCTGTGGTAGCTCTCCGGATGGCTCTCCGGAAGGCCCACGTACTCGTCCATGTTGAAGGAGATTACGTTCTTGAAAGACAGTTCGCCGGCCTTGACCATGCGGATGAGCTCGGCGTAGGTCTCAATGGGCGTGGAACCGGTGCAGAGGCCGATGACAAAGGGCTTGTCGGTGACGGCGGCCTTTTCCTTGATTCGTTTGGCAATGTAATGGGCGGCCCACAGGGAGCCTTCCTTGGCGTTGTCGCGAATGATGATCTTCATATTAGTAAAGTTTAAGGAATACTTCGATAGCCTGATATTCAGCCATTCCCAGCTGGTCGTAGAGCTTGGCGGTGTTGGAGGTGCGTTCCTCCGCTCTCTGCCAGAACTCGCGCGGGTCTTCTCCCGGGAACGGGACGATGTCCTTCTGGGACAGGTGACGGAAGATGGCGTGACGCTTCATCACTACTTCCTCGGGGCTCAGCGGAACGGCCATGTCCACACGGCCCAGCTCCCATTCCATCCAGGCGCCGCGATACAGCCACACGTGGGTCTCGGACAGCCAGGCATTGCCTTCTTCCTTGAGCTGCTCCACGGCTTCGAGGGCGGCCTCGGTGCACACACGGTGCGTTCCGTGGGGATCGGCCAGGTCACCGGCCATGAAGATCATGTGCGGCTTGAGTTTCTTGATGAGGTCTTTGATGATGTCCACATCGGCCTGGGTGCGCGGGTTCTTCTTGATGCCGCCGCTCTCGTAGAAGGGCAGGTTCAGGAAGTGGGCGTTGGTGTTGTCGTTGAGGCCGAAGCTGCGGACGGCGCCGCGGGCCTCGCTGCGACGGATGGCACCCTTCATTTCCAGCAGGGCGCGGGGTTCGGGCTGGCCGGGGACCTTGCTTTCCACCAGCTTTTTCACCTCGTCGAATTTGTCGGCGAAGCCCAGCTGATAGGCGCAGTCCATGTGCTGGAGCACTACGTCGTCGTGCACGGCTACGTTACCGGAGGTCTCGTAGGCGACATGTACGTCGTGGCCCTGCTTGGCCAGACGGATGAAGGTACCGCCCATGGAGATGACGTCGTCGTCCGGGTGCGGGGAGAAAATGAGGACGGTCTTGGGGTACGGCTTGGCGCTCACGGGACGCGTGCTGTCGTCGGCATTGGGTTTGCCGCCCGGCCAGCCCGTGATGGTGTGCTGGAGGTCGTTGAAGACGTCGATATTGATCTGGTCAAAGGCACCGACTTCTTCCAGAAGCTGGCTGAGACCATTGTTGAGGTAATCTTTCTCGGAGAGTTTGAGGATGGGCTTGCCGGTTACCTGGCACAGCCACACCACGGCCTTGCGCACGAACTTGGGCGTCCAGTCGCAGGGGCCCACCAGCCAGGGAGCCACGCTGCGGGTGAGCAGGCTGGCGGCCGTCTCGTCCACGTAGAAGGAGATGTGGTCGTGCTGCTGCAGGAGGGAAGCGGGGCAGTCCGTGTTTTCCGGGCCCTCGGCAATATTCTTTACGGCCTGGGCCTTGTCCTCGCCCCAGGCCATGAGGATAATCTTCTTGGCGCTGAGCATGGTGCTGATGCCAATGGTGATGGCCTTGTCGGGGGTTGCCGATATATCGTGATTGAAGTTGGCCGACTGGCGCTTGCGGGAACCGTAGGAAAGGCGTACCACGCGGGTGCGGGTTTTCTCGTTGGAGCCAGCCTCATTGAAGCCTACCTGCCCCTGCTCGCCGATGCCAATCACGAGGAGGTCTACTCCGCGGGCAATCTCGTCAAAGCGGGTGCAGTAGTCGGTGAGCTCCTCGGCGGGAACGGAGCCGTCCGGGATGTGGATGTTCTCCTTGAGGATGTCCACTTTGTCCAGCAGGGCCTTGTGCAGGCGGTTGTTGCGGCTCTGGGCTTCCTCCTTGGAGGAAGGATAGTATTCGTCAATGGAAACTACCTCTACGTTTTTGAACGACACTTTTCCGGCCTCGTAGCGGCGGGGGAGTTCGTTGTAGAGGGAAGTGGGGGTAGAGCCCGTGGTGAGACCCAGGCGGAACAGGCCGTCCTTGTGGGCGTTGATGGCGTCTACAATGATGTCAGCAATGGCATAGGAGGCCGGACGGGACTCCGGGTAAACATGGGTCCAGATTTTCTCGTAGGTGTGGAGAATACCGGCAGGCAGATTCTTCTCGATGAGTCCGCCGTCATAAGGAAGTGTAAAATGCTTTCCCATAGGTTTATTTTAGGATGTTAACAATTCTTTCCAGTTTCCCGTCTGTGGCGGCGGGTTTAATCCCGAGCAGCTTGCATAGCAGGGGGTAGATGTCAACGTTTCGGAAGGCCGATTGTTCCCCTTCCGTGAACGGTGCCTCGTACCCTTCCTTGAAGTCCGGTCCCACGGCGCGGAACATGACCATCATGTCCGGCACCGTGGGGCTGTAGCCATGCGCTCCGTTATTCTTGGAGGGAGAGGAGGCGAACTGCCAGCCCAGGTCCGGAGCCACAATGAGGTCTCCAAGACGCTCGGAGGTGCCGTAGTTGAGCTCACCGGGCACTTCCCCGTGCTTCCACACGCTCAGGTGTTCTACCTTTGAGAGGCGGTTGTAGAGGCTGTCCACATAGCCTTCCTTTACAAAGATGCTGGTGGGGGAAGTTCCCTTCACGTTCTCTGCCCAGCCTTCGGGAATTTCGTTGTGCCAGCTTATGAAGCGCTCCGGGGAAATATCTTCCATGCCGTGGTCCGAGAGTACGATAAAGTTGATCCTGTCTCCGTACGGAAGGGCTTTCAGGCGCAGGTACAGCCCGTGCATGAGGCTGTCCATGTGCTCCACCATCTCCTTGGTTTCGGTGGAAATGGGGCCGTAGACATGGCCAGTGTGGTCGGGCTCGTCAAAGTAGCCCATCACAAGGCGCGGGCGCTCGCTCTCCGGGAGACTCATCAGGCGCACGATTTCGTCTACGCGCTCTTCGAAACCCCAGTGCGGGTCTTCGTCCCAGTTGCGGTAGTAGGTGGGATATTCATCCTTGATGGGAATGTCCGACCCCACCCAGTAGACGTTTCCGGTCTTCACGCCCTGGCGCTGCGCCGTAATCCAGATGGGTTCTCCGCCGTAATAATAGGGGTCATAGCGGCAGGCGGGGTCGCTCATGCTGTAGCTGTACTCCCGGCCGGGGTCCCAGAAGCTGTTGTTCACCAGGCCGTGATGGTCCGGGACCAGGCCCGTAGCCAGCGTATAGTGGTTGGGGAAGGTGGAGGCAGGGAACGACGGTTCCATGCGGGCCGATACGCCAACCGTGGCGAGGGAGTCAAAAAATTCCGTGTTGTAGTATTGGGGATAGTCCCAGCGGTTCCCGTCCAGGGAAATGATGACGGTGTAGTTATCTCCGGCACTTTGGCAGGAAGCACAGGCTGCCAGAAGGGTAAACCCAAGAATTAACCAGCGTAATTTGCGCATACACTATAAATCGAATTACAAAGGTAATAAAAAATGGCTATTTTTGTATCATGAAACGCATGATTATTTTAGCAATAGCCGGCGTAACGCTGCTGGCAGGTTGCTCCGGGCCGGTGAACACGACCGGCCGCTCGTCTGCCCCCGAACTGGGCTGGCTTTTCCTTGAAAAAGGTCCCTACACGCTTTCTACCCATGTGAATGCCGCTCCCGGGCCCGCCAGCTTCGAGCTGGTGAAGGACCTCTCCCTCATGGCCGATGTCCCGGAGGTGGTCCTGCGGGCCGATGTCACCGTCGCGCCCGACAGCACCCTGGAAGTAGCGCTGGGGACGCTGGAGCCGGGCTTTTATGAGGTGCGCCTGCGGGACTCCGTGCGTTGGAACATCGGCGTAAGACCCGACGACGTGGTGAGCGCCCCCGATGCTCCGGCCGATTTCGATGCGTTCTGGGCCTCGACCCTTGAGGAGCTTTCCCGCATTCCCATGGAGCCCATCCTCACGGAAATCCCCGAGCATTCGAATGAGGTCCGCACTACCTATCATGTGAGCTATCCCGCCTATGGCGGCGCCATCTCCGGCGGCGTGGTGTGCATCCCCAACGCTCCCGGCAAATATCCCGTGAGCATCAACTACATGGGGTATGGGGCCGATGTCTATTATATGGATCCGTCGGCGAACCCCGGGTGCATCGAATATCTTGTGAGCGTCCGGGACCAGGGCATCTTCAAGGAGGGCCAGGAGCGTTGGATAGACCGGGGCATCACCTCCAGGGAGACTTTCTACTACCGCGGCGCCTTCTGCGACGTAAAGCAGGCGGTGGATTTCGCCGCTTCGCTGGAGAAGGCCGATACCACCCGCATGGTGGCCTGGGGTGAGAGCCAGGGCGGCGCCTTCACCTTCATCTCGGCGGCGCTGGATTCGCGCATCAAGGCTATTGCCCCGTCCGTTCCTTTCCTCGGGGACTACCGGGACTACGCCCGCATCGTGTGGTGGCCCGTCCATGAGGTGTTCGAGGCGGCCGATTCCATCGGCCTGCCCCGTGAGGAACTCCTGGACATGCTCCGCTACTTTGACGTGAAGAATTTTGCCCCGCGCATCCACTGCCCGGTGTACATGGCGTTCGGCCTGCAGGATCCCACCTGCCCGCCGCATACCAATTTCTCCATCTACAACAACTTGGGAACCAGTGATAAACGTTATCTCTGCGTGCCTACGTGCGGCCATGGAATGTGGGCAGAGAAAGTGTGGGAGACGGAGCGTGCCGCCTTCCTGCATCCGTTCCTCTATCCCCTTCGCGTGGGAACCTATAACCTGCGCTTTTCCAACCTGGACAGCAAGAGCGAAGAGAACAACTGGACGCTCCGGGAGCCCCGTCTGCTGCAGTCTTTCCTCTCCTGCGACATGGACATCTGCGGGGTTGAGGAGATTGGCTCCGCCGAGCAGGAGAGCCTCCCGCGCCAGCTGTCGGCCCGTGGCCTTTCCTACGACAGCTATTTCTTTGACCCTTATGCCGATGACGGTGTGGGCACGCGTGCGCACGGCCTCCTGTGGAAGAAGGACCTCTTCTCGCTGGACGGGGAGCCTCATTTTTTCTGGCTGTCCAATCCGCCGGAGGTGCGGCAGCCTAACGACACCGTCCCGGCCTGGAAAACCAGCTACACCCGCGGCGGCTTCTGCCTTACGCTCAAGGACAAGGCCGACCACCGGTATTTTGTCATGGTAACGCATGCTCCGCTCAACAGGGAGCAGCATGCCGCGAACGCTTCCATCTATGCCGATATGGAGCGCCGGTACAATCCGGAAGGGCTTCCGTCGTTCTTTGTGGGGGATTTCAATGCCAATGAGGCCGATGCCTGCAGCGCCGTCCACCGTTCCTACTGGGCCGATGCCTACCGCGCCGTTCCTTCGCCCGCCGGGCCGGAGGGAACGTTCAATGCCTGGAAGTGGGAAGCGCCTTCGGCCGAGCATCGGATAGACTTTATCTATTATAGGGGAGAGGGCGTTACGCCGGTTGCCTATACCTGCGACAATACCCTGTACGGAGGCTATCCCTCCGACCATTTCCCCGTGTATGCCGATTTTTCCGTAAAATTTTAGAGAAAATCTTTTGTATTTAGGAAATTAGTGTTACCTTTGTGGTGCACTATTAAACTAATACACAAGTTTAATACGGTAAGGAGCAAGTACTGCGGCACAGGTGCAGGTGTTTCCGAGAAGGCTCGCATGTAAGTGCGTGGCGCTTAAATTATTGATACAAAATTAGTTAGAGTAACTGACGGGTTGTGTTTCGCTACCCGTCAGTTACTCTAACTTATTGATGGTTAGTCTGTTAAGCGCCACGCTGTCTGGGCTCTGCCTTGGAACCTGCGCCGGCTGTCCGTGAACCTGCGCCGTTTGCCTTGGAACCTGCGCCAACGGTGCCATTACTCATCTCATAATTATTTGTATTTTTGCAAAAATGAGCAAATTATGAGAAGGGTAGTTACTGCCGCAGCGGTTGGCCTGATTCTTTTTTCCTGCACGGGGACAAAGGATAATATCTATGTCCAGCGGGACAGAATCCACGACATGGCCATAAAAGAATCTCCGGAGAAGGCGCATGCGCTTTTTCAGGAGTTTGCCGACAAGTGCCATGCACGGGGAGATTACGAGATGGAGTCTTGTGCACTCTACGAGATGGCTACGAATTACCTGGACCAGCGCGATACCCTGGGAATGCGACGTATCCTGGACCGGATGAAACGCCTTGCACAGGATCATCCGGATAATCTTGGGGCCTGCTACAGTTATTACTCTGTTCTGGGTGCGTACTATGCCGCTTTGTGTGAAACGGACACGCTGGCCACAACCCGGCAGGCAATGTTCGGGGCACTCAGGTCTGCGATAGACTATCAGGAGAAGATGACTTGGGACGACTACCGGAGGCAGGCGATTGTCCCGGCCTGGAATTACTACAACATGGCGGTCTGCTATGATCTTTACTGCAATCCTCCGTTGCGTGATTCCATTGTCAAGTATCTGGAACTTGCCGACAAATCCAATCGTGCGAACACGGAAAACCAGCACTTTCAGCATCAGCAGATCGATGTTTCCATACGGGATGAGAAAGCCTGGCTTCTCTATTATGACGGAAAGATTGAGGAAGCCCTGGCAGAAATGAATGCGGTTCTCTCGCTCATAGACAGCGTGGAGCTTGTAAGTCCCAACACCGTGATTACGGAAAGGGGAGAAGCCTACGGTTTTTTTGTGGAGGTGTATTCCTCCATTGGAAACTACGAAAAAGCACTGGAATACGAAACGCTGAAAGCGCAGAATGATCAAGTGCGGTTCGGGGTCCAGCGCAATGCGGCCGTGCGGGAGGTTGAGGCCAAATACAATGTGGCCAAGGTAGAGACCCGCCTGGCAAGAGTGCGCGGCTGGGCTGTATCGCTGGGCGCGCTGCTGCTTTTTTTCATTGCGCTGGCCTTTTATTACAGACTGCTTGTCCGCAGTAAGGAAGAAGGCCGATACACTGCTGCCGTGGAAGCTTTGGTAGAGACAGACGCCGATATCCGTAGCCTGACAGAGAATGTTTCCTCCGATAAAGCGGCGCAGATTATATCATCGGCCCAGAAGCCCCTTTCCGCCGTCGAGCGCAAATACATCCTGCTGTTTATGTCCGGCAAGTCCACGGAGGAAGTGGCAGAGGTCATGCACGTAGCGCCCGCCAGCGTGTATACCATGAAATATCGCATCAAAAAGAAGTACCCGGATTCGTTTCCCCTGCCTTTCTAGCGGGAACTAGACAAATCTTACCGTTTTTATACCTTTTTGTCTAGATTTGTCTATTTGAGAACTGTGTTCCCTTCCATACTTTTGTGATGTGGAAGGAATTATCATATTGTTGCTTTCGCTGTGTCTTGCCGTGGGGCTCATGGTTCTCATAACGGTAGTAACGCATTATATGCACTGGCGTCGCAGCAACCGGCCTCTCACGGTACAGGAAAGCAGTTCTGTCCAACATCCTTCCATCATTCAGTCGGCCATAAAACCCCTGTCCAAAATGGAGAAGAAGTACATGCTTCTTTTTATGGAGGGGAAATCAACGGAAGAAATCGCTGCCATCATGCATGTGGAGCCCAACAGCGTATATACCATGAAATACAGGATCCGGAAAAAGTTCCCGGACGACTATATTTTACCGTTTTAAAGACTAGTAACCTTTTTTTGTCCATATGTTTGCCAGCATCGCAATTGCACTTTTGTTATCGCTGGGAATTGCCTTGGTTCTGCTTTTTGTAACAAAAGGCGTCTATCCCCGTTTTTCTCCCCAGGCACTGCACATCCTTGTCGCAGCCTTTGTCATTATGGGCAGTACGGCGGCGGGTGCGGTCGCGCTCGTCAGCAGCAAGGCGCTGGGCTATGTGGACTCCCTGGAGGCCGGAGCCAAAAACGTAACCGGACAGGTGGATGCCGTGCAAGACCAATACGGGCTGGACGTGTTGGGCATTTCTGCCTCGGATTTGGCCGATGGCTATGTGGAAGGGACCGCGTCCTTCGTGAGAGGAAAGCTGGTACGTGCAAAGACCCTCTCTATTGTCGTTGCCATTGTGCTGAACGTCCTTCTGGGCCTTTTCCTTCTTAATGCAGGAAGCAAGTGCCGCCGGCGCAGCAGCTACAGCTCCGGCATGGAAGATACGGAAGATCTGGACGATGTGGAAAGCTCTTCCTCTTTTGACGACCTTGACTTAGACTGAAGATGCTCAGGAATTTCATACAGGTTGTATCTGGCGGGCTCCGGATGGACGGAGCCGCATGGCTTGTCGTCTATATCCTGCTGGCCATAGCCCTCAGCGCCTTTATCTGGTGGGTGTGCACCCATTACACCCGGCTGTGGAACAGGGTTTACGAGGTCACGCCCTCTTTTCATGTCCTTTGCGGTGCCGCCGCCCTTTTCACTTTCTTCGGGGTGCTCGGGTTCATCGGCCTAAAGAACATGCGCCCGGTGGCCGAGCAAATGGTGGTTGAGTGGAGCGACGACGTCATGGAAGACGGCGCGCTCTCTTCCCGCTGTTTTCGGGACGCTTACTATGCCATCCAGAAGTCCGGACTGGAAGACATGCGCGGCTTTGCCGCTCCGGAAAACGGAGGAGAATACATTCCCATCAGCCACCGGGAGACACAAATCCTTGTGGGGCAGATCTATGCCGGCAATGCCTGCCGGGATTTTTCACGTCACTACCCTTTCATCGGCCATTTCCTGAAGGCGAAGGACGGAGTGCCCTCGGAGATGATTGCCCGGGACGTCGAGTCCTTTTTCCGCTCGGGGAAAGGCAATACCTATCCTCTTGAACAGGGTTTTGTCCTGGCTATCGAGAAGATTTCCTCGGATTTGCAGTCGCAGTGCGGCCGTATCGTCCGCGTGTGCCGGGGATGGCTTATCCTCCTGTTCCTCATGGTGCAGCTGGTCCCCTTCGGGCTCATCGGCTATCTGGCCTACCGGGAACTGAGTCGCTGCAGGAAGGCCGGCCGGCCCTCAGAGTATGAAGACATAGACTTTGAAAATATTTAACACAAAACAGCCAATGAACGTTAACAGCAATTACATCCTCGTGGGCCTGGGCGGCACCGGAGGAAAAGTCCTGAAAGCTTTTAAAAAGCGTATGTTTCAGGAGTTCAGTGCAGAGGAACGCGCAAAGATTCCCGTGGGTTTTGTCTATGTGGACACCACCGATGAAATGATGCGTCCCGGAGACAAAACGTGGTATGTGCTGGGCGAGAACGCGCAGTTTAACACCAACGAGTTTGTCTTTATCAAAGGCGTGGACCTGGATCAGATTTTTGCCAATCCTACCGGTTTCCCCGGCCTTAAAGGCGTTATTGGGGACCCGGAAGTGATGCAGAAGACGATTGGCAACCTGGGTGCTGCCGCCGGCCAGAAACGTCGTGCGGGCCGAATCCTGTTCGGCGCCAATGTAGCCCGCTACCGCCAGGCCGTGAACGCCCAGTACGACAAGTGTAAGGTGATTAGCGGCAACGACAAGACCACCGTTCTCATCTTCTCCGGCCTTGCCGGTGGTACCGGTTCCGGTTCCATCGTGGATGTAGTGGCCCAGACCCGCAAAATGGACCAGTTCAACAATGAGGGTACTTCCATTGTCGTATTCCCCATGATTCCGGAGGTGACGCCTCCTGGCGGCTGTGATGCCGGCCGGTATCATGCCAATGGCTACGCAGCCCTTCAGGAACTCAATGCCCTCATGGTAGGCGCCTACAAGCCCTTCGACCTTACCGGCCTTTCTCCCACCGGCCGCGTGGAATTTGGCGGCATCAAGCGCATTGCCAACGGCCTTATGGTCTACTCCGACGTGAACGAGAACGGCTACACCGTGAACCCGCATACAGAGCTGCCCCAGATTGTTTCCGACTTCGCTTTTGCCCGCGTGTTCATGGAAACCAACGGCAACACGGAAGAGTATGAGCGCAGTTTCTCCTTCGAGAACATCGACGACTGGCGTACCGAGTATTGGGAGAAAGCCAAGAGCGGCGACATCGTCCCTTACCGTACCAAGGCCCTGGGCTCGTTCGGCATCAAGCGCATTATCATTCCCGATGAGGAAATCAAGGAATACTTCACCTGGACGCTGGGGCGCCAGAGCCTCCTCCAGCTGCGCTACAATAACTGGAACGACGACATCGGCTTCCGCGACGCTCCGGCCAACGTGGACTGGGCCGACTATGTAAAGGGCCAGGACAAGAAGCTGGGCAACCCGCTGGAGAACTGGCGTTTCTCCGACAAGCACCTCATGCTGGATATTCCCATCCTGCCTTCCGACGAAGGAAAGTGGGGAACCTTCCAGGCCTATTGGGGTAAAGTGGTTCCCAAGTGGCTGGAAGACGCTGAGGATACATCCCAGCCCATTGCCAAGCTCAACGAGCTGGTGGCCAAGGGCCTGCAGAGCGGCTTCCGCGCCGCCGGCGTCGCAGACTTTTTTGCCGGCAAGAAGGAGGCCCGCGAGAAGATTGCCGATGAAATTGTGGAGCGCATCGAGGCCGACCTCTTTGACAAGTGGGCTGCCGGTACGTTCGCCCTCTATAACCTCCTGGAGCTCAGTGAGGCCATCATGTCGGAGACCCAGTCCAAGATTAAGCAGTTCGAGGACCGCAGCGTGAAACTGCGCCAGGTTGTGGATAAGCTGGAACAGGAGCGGCAGGCCCGCGCCAAAGAGTACAACGACGCCGGTCTTATTACCCGCGGCCTCAAGGGAAAGCAGATGCTGGCCGGCTATGCCGAGACCATGCAGAAAATCTGCGTACGCAAAACGGAAGTGGAAGCTTCCGGCTTTGCCCTGGACCTCCTGAAAGTACTGCTCGGGAAGGAGAACATCCTGCATTCCCGTCTGGAGAAGTTTGTCTCCACCGTAAGCGACGCCATCGAGGAAGCAGACCGCCAGGCCGGCTCCCGCTGCAAGGACGAGGTGAATACCACGAGCCTTGAGGGTACCGTAATCCGGTATTATGACCAGCCCAAGGTGAAGGAATTCACCCAGACCATGGTGCACAGCAGGAAGAACCAGGAGAACATTTCCACGGCCGTGCGCCAGGAAATCCTGAAGGCCATCGGCTCGGAGAAGACTTTCGCCCGTGCCAACGAGACCATCGACCAGGACGTCCTGGACGGTATCTTTGAGAAGACCGTGCGAGAGAAGGTGATTTCCATCCACGACAACACCCTGGTGGAAGCCAGCGAGAAACTCATCAACCGCAGCATCCTGGAACAGCTGGCCGAGCAGTATGCATCGGCCGACAGCCTGACCAACTTCGCCCGCAAGATTATGAAGGAAAGTGGCGTAATGGTCAAGTTCAACAATACGGAAGTAGGCCTGTCCGTTACCAACAACCCTACCACCGAGATTGGCAAGAACGTGGCCAAGAAGGTCATCCTGGTGAGCCTGCCCAAGGTGGAAGGCAACGAAAAGGTGCAGAAGTTTGCCGCCGACCTCAAATCGGCCCTCATCTCCGCGGCCGAGGCCGGCATCAAGGTGCTGGTAGACTCTTCCTCGGACCGCAAGAACGAGATTACCGTGATGAACATCACCTACTGCCTGCCCATGCGTACCCTGGAGAGCCTCAAGTTCTACAAGGAGCGCTACGACTACCTGGTCAATAACCCCAACATGACGGCTGCCCAGATTCGTGAGAACAAGGTCATCCTGCACGGAGAGGGTACCGGCGAGCAGTTCCCCGACCTGTTCCTTACTCCGGCCAAGCAGAAGTCTCAGCTGCGGGCCGAGTACACAGCCTGGATTCTTCTGGCCTATGCAACCGGCATTATCAAGTACGGTGACGTAATGGACGGTACCGGCCGCAAGATGTTCGGTACCGTGGAGGTGGACGAGGACACCGGCTTCGAGACCCTCAAGCCCCTCGCCGCCAAGTTTACGGAGATTGGCTATGCCGACGGATTCACGGAGGATTTCTGTGAAAGTATCAAGGCCCAGGTGGAAGAAAAGTTCAAGGGCCCGTACCTGAACATCGAGAACCGGGTGAACGAACTCCGTCCGAAGATTCAGCAGCTCCTGAACGAAACCCTGCTCCCGGAGACCGGCAACAATCAGGGCTCCAAAGCCTTCCTGGAATTCCTGGAAGCAGCCAAGAAAGCAATACAAACCCTTAAGAACTAAAAATCATGGCAAAACAATACAAATGCAGCAACTACGGCATCTGCCCGGAGGCCGATAAAGAAACCATTTTCCAGGAAACCGACCTGGAAGAAGTAGATGGAAAATTCGTATGCCCCAAGTGTGGCCAGGAACTGGAAGTGATTGAAAAAGGCGGCGGTGGCGGCAAAGGCAAACTCATCGGCATCATTGCTGCGGCCGTGGTGCTTCTGGGAGGTGGCGGTACCGCCCTTCTCCTCAGCGGGGGGAAGGATGAGCCCGCACCCGAACCGGCTCCGGTGGCCGTGGAAGAGCCCGTTGTGGTGGAAGAGCCCGCGGTAGAGGAACCCGCTCCGGTAAAGGAAACGCCCAAACCGGCCCCCAAGCCGGCCTCCTCAACCACCTACAGCCTGGGCTGGGGTACCTATGAAGGTCCCATGCAGGGTGGCAAACCGCACGGAATGGGCGGCGAGATCAAGGTTACCAAGGATTACCAGATTGATATGAAGAACGGCTCTTTCAAGAGCGTATCCCGGGGTGACAAGATTGTGAGCTGCAAGTTTAATTCCGGCAAACTGGTCCAGGGCTATATCCACCATGCCAACGGCCAGCAGGAAAGCCTGTACATAGGAAACTAGTTCCATGCTAGGGAGCATACTGATATCTCTTCTTGTTCTGGCGGGACCGGGTCCCGCCTTCCGCAGCGACCGTCTGGAGACGATGGCCGATGCCTTGGGACGCGCCCGTGTTGAGGCGCTCCCGGACGGCGAAAGCCACCTTTCATGGCGCGGAGCCACCGTCTCCGTGGTCAAGTGCGGCGGAACGGTAGAGCATATCGGCTATGCCCTCTTCTCTCGGGAGCAGCGGGAGCTAATCGGCCCAACTGTGGGCCACTTTGTGGAGCGTTATTCCCTGGAGGCGGACCTTCCCCTGCAGCGGGAAAAGACCCTGGAAGTCCAGCTCATGGAAGACGGCGTTTCTTTCCCGAAGGGAGGAGGACTGGATAGTCTTCTGCCGCTGAGCCTTGAACCGGGTCTTTCCCTGAAGCTTTCGGAACTGGGTGGACGCTGGTACCTTTTGGAATGGGGAAGCTTTTCCATGACGTTCCCCTCCGATGCAGAGCTGCTTCTCGGACGCACCCGTCAGGAGGATGAGCGCCGGCTTCCGGGGGAACTGGCCAGTGCACCGGATCCGGTGGCACCGCCGCTTCCATCGGCCCGTGAACTTTCCGAAAGGGCAGACCACATGCTGGAACAGACGCTGGGGTGCTACTATCTTCCCAGTCTCAATGCCAACCGGTACTATACGGCTTCGGTGGAGCCGGTAGATGCGCCCGAATACCCCTCCGAGACCTTTGCCAACGTGCTGGCGGGCCTGGTGGATGCCGGGAGCATTACCGTTCAAGTGAGGCGCAGTGTGTATGGCTTGCAGTGGGACTACTTTACCATTCCTCTCCGTGCACTCATTGGCTATTCCCAGCAGTTTGGCTGCACGCCCTACTGGGGAGTCATTGCCCGGGACGGGGAGCTGATGGAAGGAGAACTCATCCTGCGAAATGCGGCTGCCGGGTTCAATCACGTACTGCGGCTGCAGGTGCCTTATGAGGTGCTTGCGCTGAAAGAAGGCAGCATCCTGGCCCGGCTCACGCCCTATGTGCCCACGCATTCCCTGAAATATTTATTTGAAGAAACCAGACAATGAAACGACTCATAACCTGCCTTGTGGCTCTCTTTCTCGTCACCGTGATGGCCTGGAGCCAGGGCACCAAGAAAATCAACTCCATCAAACGGAGTAACCAGTACCTGTATGCCGAGGCTACCATGCCCACCCAGGCTGAGGCCTTCGAGGTGGCCAACGACCTCTTGCTCATTCAGGTGAAAGAGTATGCCGGCTCCAAGAAGGCGTTTGATGACAAGGATATCCTTATCCGGAACATCAGCTCGGCGCGGGATTCCGTCCAGCTGCGCAGGGGAGAGATGGTGAAAGTGTTTCTCTACGTTAAAAAGTCTGACATCCAGACTGCAGAGAACGTGACGCTGCTCTCCGGAGGAGGCCAGGCCGATGCTCCGGAGGAGGTCGCCGTTGGAAACGTGGAGAAAGTGGAACTGGAAAGTACGCCGGCTCCGGCATCGGCCCCGGTTCCTTCCCTTCGCCTGGAAAGCGCCTGGCAGCAGAGTGCCGTGGACCAGTTGCTGTCGGCCAGCTCCTTTGCCGCAGCGAAGGCTCTTCTGGCCCGGATGAAGGCAGAGTATAAGATTAAGAATACCGGTTCTTTGGCCAGTTGCAGAAAGCCGGCCGAGTGCTTCATGCTGGTTGGAAAAGCCGGAAAGGTTGAGACCGTGCTGGGCCCCGGCGCCAGTACCCGGACCGATTTCCGAACCCTGACCAGCGTACCCGCTACGCTTCCGGGAGAGGCAGATATTATTTGGTTTACGTTCGCAAAATAGATAGATGATGAAAAGAATACTAATCGTTTTGGGCCTGCTGCTCACCGGCTTCTTTATGGCCGGAGCGCAGGATAAAGTGGTTTTTGAGCTGGCCGATGGTATCTCTGAAGGGAACCTCAAAGCCCGGATGGAAAGCCAGGTTTCGCGCCTTCTGACGGCTATCAACTCTGCGGAGAGCGCTTCGCAGGCCGTCAATTTCTCCGGTCTGGATATTGACGACATGGCCTCCCACAGCATTGCCATGCTTTGGGAAAACGTGCATTTCCGTACCATGGATGACGAGATTGTCACCAGTTGCCTTACGCTGCGAAACGGATCATCGGCCCGCGGATATCAGGTGCGCAACATCGAAATTGAGATGAAGCCGCTGGACAATACGTATACCGATGCCAAACTTCAGGAAATCTGTATTGACTTTGATACGCGCGGCCGCATCGTGGACTTCAACCTTACCCTGGGTGTGAACCAGTACATGCGCATCATGCGCGAAGGCGTGGAACTGGACGACCTGGACCGCCGCATGCAAATCCTGCACTATGTGGAGCAGTTCCGCAATGCCTACAACCAGAAAGACCTCAACTTCATGGATGCGGTCTTCAGCGAGGATGCGCTCATTATTACGGGAAAGGTAATCCGCCGCGTTCCCAATGAGCTCAATATCAGCAGTTCCCGTCCGGAGATTCAGTACTCCAAGCAGAGCAAGCAGCAGTATCTCCAGAATCTCAAGCGGGTCTTCGCCCGCCAGGGGTACATCAATGTGAAATTCGACGACATCAAGGTGATGCGCCACGGCGCCAATCCCAATTTCTATGGGGTTACCTTAATCCAGCACTGGAACTCCTCCACGTACAGTGACGAGGGTATCCTCTTCCTGGTGTGGAACTTCGAGAACCCGGATGCGCCTGAGATCAATGTGCGTACCTGGCAGCCCATGGAGGTTCCCGAGGAAGATATCTTTACGCTCGACAACTTTAAGATCTAGTTATGAGAAAAGCATTCCTTTCCTTATTCCTGTTTGTGTCCGGCTTGGCGTGGGGCCAGGAATTGACGGTCAAGGATTTCCATCAGGACCCGAGCGACATCAGTGCCGTGCGTTATGAGGTGAAGGACCTGAACGGGAATCCCTGCGCTCTCCTCAAGGTGGGCCTTGTCCTGCAGGATGTGGTATTTGAAGGCTCCATTGTCAAGCAGGAATTCAAGGATGGGGAATGGTGGGTCTATATGCTGGACAAGGCTTGGTGGCTGAACATCAAGACCAAAAAGTATCTTCCGCTGCGTTACGAGTTTCCCGAGCCGCTGGCGATGAAATCTACCTATATCCTTCAGGTGGAGGCTCCTCACGTGGCCTATGACGGGCCAACAGGCAAGATGCTCATTAAGAGCAACACGCGTAGCGGAGACGTATATGTAGATGGGGAAAAGCTTTCCAGCGTGCTTCCCTTCGAGTATGAAGGGCCGGAGGGAACCCATACGGTAGAAGTGCGCGCGGCCGGCTATAATCCGGAGAGGATGTCCTTTGAGATTGCCCTTGGACGGAAAGGGACGCTGAATGTGGTCCTGAAGGCCGAAGGCAGTTTCTCGCTGGAGGGCGTATCCTATGAGATGGTGAATGTTCCCTCCGGCCGCTTCCAGATGGGCGTCGGCGGCAGTGTCCTGATGGCCCCGGTTCATCCGGAGACGGTGCGGGGGTTCAGTATCGGCAAGACGGAGGTGACGCAGGCACTGTGGAAGGCCGTGATGGGAAGTAATCCGTCCCTCTCACCCGACGACAATGCTCCTGTGGAAAACATATCCTGGTACGACGCGGAGGAGTTTATCGGCAAGCTCAATGCCATGAGCGGGTCGCATTTCCGCTTCCCCACGGAAGCGGAGTGGGAATATGCGGCTTCCCGCAGCAAGGCCCTGGGCATTGTGGGCATGACGGAGGGGGTTGCCGAGTGGTGCGGGGACTGGTATAGCTCGTATGGAGCAGCTAGCGAAAGCGGGTTTGTCAAGATTGTACGGGGCGGTCCTTATCCCAACAAGGGATGGCCCTGCTCTTCGTCGTTCAGAGGGTTCATGCGCCCCGACGAATTCAATGCGTCAACCGGCCTCCGGCTTGCGCAGGACGAGTTATAGAATAACACTAAAAACGGTACAATTATGAGAAGAATCTTTTTAATGATGGCATTGTCTCTTTGTATGATGCCGGCGCTTGCCCAAAAGCAGAACATCGTTCTTGGAAAAGTCGGCGGGAATTCGGGCGTCGGCAGTCAATGGGTGACCAAACTGAAAAGCGGTATCCTGGAGGGACTCACCTCTACCGGGCGTCTGGATGTTGTGGACGGAGCTACCTTGGGCAGCCTTTCTTCCGTTACCGCCGAGGCGATTGCCCAGCTGCGGGAGGCCGGTGCAAAATACTATTTGGAAGCTACCCTGGAAACCATTACTACCAGTACGGATTCCTATGACGGCAAGACCATGTACAAGGCCAAGATGGAGTATGCCTATCAGCTGTATGACGTAACTTCCGCAGCTACGCTGATCAATAAGAAAAACAGTCATTACGGTTCTTCCAGTGACGGGTACGATGCCGCTACCGCCGATGCCTTCGGCCTTGTGGACAATGACCTTGTCGCTTTGGTGAACAATGTGTTCCGCGTGAGTGCAGAGATTAAAGCCGTCAACGAAACGCATCCCAAGAAGGGCATCAAGTCTGTGTACCTGGGTGCGGGTTCCTCCGACGGCGTGGTGAAAGGCAACATCTTCGAGATATTCAAGGTGATGGACGTGGCCGGAGAACTCATTACCGAAAAGATTGGCGAGATGAAGGTGGTCGAGGTAAAAAGCGCCAGCCTGAGTCTGTGCAATGTTACCAAGGGCGGGAAAGAGCTCCAGGATGCCCTGGACAATGATATTCCCATTCAGGTTACTTCCCGTCCTCCCAAGGATATCGGCAGCCTGCTGGGCGGCATCAACGACGTACTCAACAGTTTGTAATGAAACGTTTTGTATCTATTGTCATCGGCCTTGCCGTCAGCGGCCTCGCTGCGCTTGCCCAGGTAGAGCGCGGAGGGGAGGTGACGCTGCTGGAGTTTGACGGAAAGACAGCGCTGTTTGCGGCTGAGGGCGTATCGGCCAAAAAGGGGGACATCCTCCGGAGTGCCGAGGAAACGATTTTTGAACGCTTGCTGTATTCGGGCGTTGAAGGAATCAATAACGGGCGCCCGCTGATGAATAAGACCCGCGAGCAGCTGAAGACCAAGGACTATGCCGTCAATTTCTTTACGAAAAGGATGCATGCCTACCTCAAGCAGGATGCTTCCGGGAAGAATGTCCTGTCAGAGCCCCTGGGACAGGCTGTTACTGTGCCGGGCGGGTACAGCTGCGTGTATCTGATTCCCATCAAGTATAATGTCCTTATCCGGGACCTGAAGACAGAGGGTCTTTTAAATCAATGAGTGAATAACCATGAAACAGACATTTGACATCACCCACGACCGCGAATTCCTGCAGCATTTCCTTACCGGATGGCGCACCAAGAGCCTTTCGCTGGAGATGGTAGAAAAACTCAAGGCTGCCAGCGGGGCAGACCCCTATGCCGCCTATGGTTATGGCCGATGGCTGTCGCTGGTGAACCCCGGCGGCAAGTGTCTTCCCGAGGCCGAGGCTCTTCTCCTCAGGGCGGTGAACGAGGGCGTTGAGGACGCAAAGGCAGCACTGGCCCAGATGTACTTTGATGGCCGCACAGAAGCCGATGAAGCCAACCATGGAATGCATGCCTACCTCATGGACTCTTCTTATAAGGCCGGGAGTGAGTTGGCGCAGTATATGACGCTGGAAAATACCATTTTCGGAGATTATGGATTCCAGAAGGATCCTGCGCTGGTGGCCGATATCCTTCAAAAGCATATAGAGAAGAACCCGGACTGTGATACCATTTACTATGATTTGCTGGGCCTCGCTCTGCAAGATACGGATGCGGATGCAGCAGAAAAGGCTTTTCGGATCCATATAGATCGTGGAGATACGGAGAGCTATTACTCCCTGGCCGTTCTCTACCTCAATCGGGGAGACGAAGCGGAGGCTTACGCCATTGCGGAAGAAGGTGCCCGGAAGGGGGCCATCAACTGCCGCCGCTTTAAATCCGGAATGGAGCAGGAGCGTTTCCTGGAACATTCCCAGGAGGAGCAGGAAGCGCTTCACCGGGAAATTGCCGAGGGCCTGGACTACGCGATTGCCCACCACGACCGGTATGCCTGTTTTGTAAAGGGGTGCTGCCTTTATTGCGGCTACCTGGGGTATCCGGAAGACCTGGAACAGGCCCTGGAAGTGGTGGAGAGAGGCTGCGAAATGGGCCATAACAGCTGTTTCTGGCTCAAGGCTGTCCTTCTGGAAGCCCTGGAAAGAGACGGCGTTGCCAAAGCCAGCCTGCAGGCCGCCCGGTTAGGAGACCGGGAAAAGTTTACCCTTGAGCAGGTGGCCAGGGGCTATGTTTCGGGGAAACTCTCCAAGCACGCAGAAGAAATAGAAGAGTATTGGCTCAAAGAGTATCTGGCTGCCAACCCCGAAGATGAGGATACAAAGGACAGTTTAGGTGTCATCGCCGTTTATCCGAGAGGATTCTATTATGCCATGGATGTGGAAGAAGACCTCGATCTGGAGGACCTGGCTTCCCAGGTAGATGCCCGCAGTTTTGATGTGGTGCATTTCTCGGAGGCGCTTACCCGTATCACCAAAGCCCTTTCCCTGGAAGGCTGCCATGTGGCCATGCTCGTAGACAAGGACGGCTACATGAAAGACCTGCCGGACAATATGGCGGGTACGCTTGTGTACGGTCATGGATACGAAATCCGTGGCACCGTGGTCTTTGTGCTCGAAGACGATAAAACGTATGATCTCATGCCCATGAAGGGCCTTCAGCGCGTATATATGTTCATTCAGCTTCTGATGGCGGCTACCGGTGGCCTGGTCCGCCAGCCCACCTCTGAGGAGCTGGAATCCATCGGCGACGAAGAGGGGCAGGAGATTGAGGAGCCCAAAGAACTCACAGTCCCCGTAGACAAGGTCCTGGAGGGCATTTCGCAGTGTAACCTCTGCATTGACACGCTCTTTGTCACACTTACTCCGGAATATGGCTTTGCCTCCACCGAAGATCTGTTCTATGACCTGGGCCTTATGAACGCCATCGAGAAGAACATCAAGGCGCACGGCGGCTACATGATAGACGAGTGGCAGTACGTGGATGCCCGCCAGGTTCCCATGGACATTCGCTCCCGCGTACGGTTCAAGTAGGGACGTCGTCGGCCGATTTCCAATGGATTTGGTCTTGGCGGTGTTCTGTAGCATCTCTGGATGCGCATTTTGGGCCGATTTTGCGCATCTCCACGTGCTCGAGCATCTCTGGATGCGCACTTTGGGCACTTTTTGCGCATCTCCACGTGCTGGGAGTCGGCCGATGCCCTAAGGTGCTCATCACAAAAAACCGGAACCGCCCAGTTCACAGGGTGGTTCCGGTTCGGTGCCCAGAGCGGGAGCGATTTTTTTATAGAATAACCGCAGCTAAATCCTATAAAGTGACACGGATTTGAATGTGCTGGAATAAATGATTATCTTCGCTGAAAAGAACGTTTGCTTATGGGACAAAAAGAGGCACTACAGCTATTTGAGGACAAGAAAATAAGGACATCCTGGAGTGAAGAAGATGAAAAATGGTATTTTTCCATTGTTGATATTGTTGGAGTGCTAACAGATCAGCCCACGCCCAAAAGGGCCAGTACGTATTGGTCTGTGTTGAAAACGAGGCTTAAGGAAGAAGGCGCAGAGGAACTTCTTACAAATTGTAAGAGGTTGAAATTATTGTCTGCGGATGGGAAACATCATCCGACGGATGTCGCTGATATTCAAACTATCTTTCGCATTATTCAATCTGTTCCGTCAACGAAGGCGGAGCCCTTCAAACAATGGATGGCAAGGGTTGCAAGTGACCGCGTTGATGAAATGCAGGACCCAGAACTGGCTATAGAACGGGGATATGAGTATTATCGCAGGCTAGGGTATTCCGAAGCGTGGATTAATGAGCGTATGAAGGGGAGGGATGCCCGAAAAGCGCTGACAGATGAATGGAAGCGGACAGGTGTTACTGGGCAGCAATATGCGACTCTTACTGATATAATAACATATGAATGGTCCGGTATGACCACTCGTCAGTACAAAAACTATAAGGGCCTGAAAAAGGAAAACCTTCGTGACCATATGACAAGAACGGAGAGCGCGTTGAATACTTTGGCCGAGGTCGCAGCTACAGAATTATCCCAAAAGATAGACCCCCAAGGATTCAATGAGCAGAAGTCTGTCGCTAAGCGAGGTGGCCGTGTTGCCGCGACGGCAAGAAAAGAGCTGGAAAAACAACTTGGAAGGAGCGTAGTTACACGTCAAAATGCCAAGGCTCTCCATGGGCCGGAAACGCCAGAACAGATTGAAGAACAATAATGGCCTGGCTGGATGTCATAACGCCTATCCCTCAAACGCTCATCTCGGACGATGAACGGCGGCAGGGTGTGAACCGGGGATTCCTTACAGCTGCGGTGCTCATCCTGGTTTTCCTTTTCATCTACTGGTTTTTCAAGGATTTGGCAGGGGTTTCTGATGCTCAGGACCATCCGATATTGCTCATTCTACTGGAACTGTCCAAGGTTCTTGCCGGTTTCATCATGTATCTGGTAGTTTGCTGGAGTTTCAAACTTTGTGTGTATGTTTTCACGCTGAAAACGGAAAATCCGAAAGATGCAGAGGACATTACCCTGCCTGAAAAGGACATTTCGGAGTCGGAGCCGCCGGCCATCAAAGATATCTGCGAGGAGGGTACTCCGCCACAATTCTTTTCAAATCTTTACCGCTGGATATCCCTTGGCAGTAATCGAAAAGGGCCGCAGCTGGCATATCTTTACTATGCCCTGTCTCAGCATCACATTCTGAAAGATCCCAAGCCAAAGACCATGCTGGACGCCCTTGTTAACACATATTCCAGTTATTCTTTCGCCAAAGAGACTTCTGTTCGTCATGCGTGCTCGGCTATCAAGAACCGCCCGGAAGGCCGGGAAAAGAAAAATGACCAGGTACGGATTGCGGCGATTTACAATGAACTGACAGGCAAAACTTGCCAAAGCGGTCAGAATAATCAGCCAAACCAGCCAAAATCCCAGCCAGAGCAGCCAAAGCAGACTGGCAAGTAATTCGCTCTTATTGTTGTAGTACGGCATGCCGTCGCCCGATAGTCGGGTGGCGGCTTTTCCGTTACGGGCCTCTGGCGGAGAAGTCCATAACCCGCCCGGAAATACTGCAACATATGGACTTGCAATCTATCAT